>Ga0118677_10000496_pt1 | contig 86814 bp, 59 predicted proteins | sample AliMusrvi5mmetaG_FD_86154 | JGI IMG/M metagenome (GOLD analysis project Ga0118677, IMG submission 86154)
GCCGGTTGAGGAATCGAGTATTTGGCACACGAGCCTATCCCTGCATTTTTGTGCCCTTTTGTCTAGCCCTATTTGAAATATCGCAAAATCAAGGCTTGGCGCGGTTCAAACCAAACGCCCTACTCAATCCTTGATTGGTGAATTTTTCATCTTGAATGATCAAGCAGCGCATTCACAGACTGTCTGGATGAAACGTTTTTGGGAAATGGTAAGGGAGGAACCTTACCGGATTTTTTTCCCATTGGGAATTGTGGGAGGAGTGGTAGGTGTAATGCTATGGCCGTTATGGTATGCTGGGCATTTGAAATTCTATCCGCCGGACGCCCATGCACGTTTGATGACCCAGGGTTTCATGGGGGCGTTTGTGTTGGGATTCATCGGCACGGCCTATCCTCGGCTCACCGGAAACCGTTCGTGGTTTGGTGAGGAGTTGCTTTTGTTGTTAGGTATTTGGATATTCACGGTGACATGCCACTCGGTTGGAGATGTGCACTTGGGTGATCGCGCATTCAGCGCGTTAATGGCAGTCCTTTTCACCGGCATGGTCTGGCGCTGGGTTTTCGGAAACCGCGACACTCCGCCCCCGGGATTCTCTCTTGCTCTGGCAGGTTTTCTCGGGGCCTCAGTAGCTGCAGGTTTCCTCGGGTGGAGCCGTGCGCTATCCCCGGAAGCGGTGCTATGTGCTAGGTTGTTTCTCTTTCAGGGATTTCTCCTGCTGCCGTTGATGGGAATAGGACCCTATTTGTTGCCGAGGTTTTTCGGGGTCAACAGCGGGCACTCTTTTGATGACTCACCGATGCCTCCGCCGGGGTGGACACGGGTTGCCGTCAGGTCGCTTGCCGCAGGTCTGCTGGTTATCGTCAGTTTCGCCTTGGAGGTCATGGAACACCCATTGGCGGGGCAACTGCTGCGTGCGGCGGTAGTGCTGATTTGGTTTGCAATGGAAACCCCGCTAATGCGCAGGGCAAAACTCTCCACTACCCCGGGCAATGCCTTGCGTTGGGCTTTGGCGAGTCTGGTGGGTGGATTCATTTGCGCCGCACTCTTGCCCGACTCACGAATCGGTTCTTTGCATCTGTTTTTTGTTTCCGGTCTTGGATTGCTCACTCTCTCTGCAGGCACACGGGTAATTCTCGGCCATGCGGGGCGCCATGACCTACTCACTGGGAAAATCGTTTGGCTGCGCTGGGTGGTGGGGTTTGTGGTCCTTGCAGCCCTCACACGGATGTCTGCGGACTTGCTCCCGAAAGTGAGGATTTCTCATCATATCTACGCCGCATGGACCTGGGCTATGGCAGCTCTGGTCTGGTTGAAGGTTCTAGCGAAATATCTTTTCCGGAAGGATGAACCTGAAAAAACCCGAAGCAAATGCCCACGGCGCGGAGGTGCGGGGTGATGACATGCCCACGTAGGGTCATGAGAATATTTCCCGCTCCTTCATCATTTCCGTAGAATGTGCTGGAAGAGACACCACTGAAAGTGAGAATCCACCGTCACATGGCACTACCGCAATCGATTAGTTCCGTGGTTCCACTTATCATCGGCCTGATTGCTGGCGGGACCGGGTGGGCATGTTTCTTCAAAGCATGCCAGGAACTGCCGGTACAACCGAGCAACGCGCCAACAATCTGGAGGATGGAAATACCAAAGACCTTGTCACCGACTTTACCTCCAGACGTCTCCCTCCAGATATCCAAATGGTCTCTGGAGGAAGTGGCATTACCATCCTGCTGATCACCGCTTTGGGGGGGGGGCCTGCCTTAATTTGCGAAAAAGTGGTCTGCATGGGGTAGATTTGATATAGCGTGCTTGATTTGATCTTCAGAAAGGGAAAGAAAGCGCCTCGTCACCGCAGCGCGGGACTTTGCTCCATGGAACCCTCCAACATCAAGTTTCTCAAAATTCTCTCGCTGCGCGGCCCGAACCTGTGGACCTATCATCCGGTGCTGGAGGTGTGGGTGGACATAGGCATCTACGAGGATTTTCCTTCAAATACGATTCCGGGTTTCGTTGATCGCCTGTGCGAGTGGTTGCCGACACTGGAGGAACACAGGTGCAGTTATTGCGAAGCGGGCGGTTTTATCAAACGCCTGCGCGAGGGAACGTGGGCAGCTCATATCCTTGAACATGTCACATTGGAGCTACAGGACCTCGCCGGTATACCCGGAGGATTTGGCAAGGCCCGTGAGACTGGCGTGCGCGGAATTTATAAAGTCGCCGTGAGAGCGCCTCATGAGGAGGTCACCCGCGTCTGCCTTGTGACCGCGCGGGATCTGATTCTGGCGGCAATGGAAGACCGGCCCTTTGATGTGGCAGCTGCCCATGAGCAGTTGCGGGAGGTGGCAAAAAAATATTTATTAGGTCCGACTACAGCTTGTATTGTTGATGCAGCCACTGCCAAAGACCGCAGAATACCAGCCATCCGCTTGTCATCCGACAATCTAGTGCAGTTGGGTTACGGTTCTAGTCAGCGCCGGATATGGAGGGCGCAGACAGAACTGACAGGGGCCATCGCGGAAGGTATTTCGCGCGATCCTGAATTTACAGGTCGCTTATTGGCAACCTGCGGGATTCCCATTCCTGAGAGGCACCGCGCATACAGCGAGGACGAGGCTTTGGAGGCGGCGGATGATATTGGACTGCCAGTGATAGTCAAACCTGTGAGCTTCGAACTTGCTGAACACGCAACGCTGACCACCACAAAGGAGGAAGTCACGGGAGCATTCAGGAAAATTTCAGAATTCACAAAGCGCATTATGGTCGAACAGATTATGCCTGGAGACCATTACAGGTTGTTAGTTGTGGGTGGTAAATTGGCAGCAGCAGCGCGTCTTGACGGTGGCACAGGAGTCTCCAACATTCCCAAAGGAGCGGCGGATGTCACCGCGCGGATACATCCCGCTACTGCAAGTGCCGCGTGCCTCGCCGCAAAGATAGTGGGTCTCGATATTGCAGGAGTGGACGTTATGTTGGAAGATGTTAGTGCCCCGCTCTCTCTAAATCAGGGAGCTATCACCGCTGTGCATGCGGGCCCTGGACTGATCACCCATATACAACCGGTATCGGGCGTACCTCAACCAGTGGGCCGCGCTATCGTCGATGGCCTGTTTCCCAATGGCGACTGTGGACGAATTCCGGTAGTAGGCATCACGGGCACTCGCGGCAGCACTGAGGTGGCACGAGTGGTGGCAGAGTTGCTGCGTCTAAGTGGCAAGCATACCGGACTGGCATGTAGGGATGGATTGTTTGTCGACGGCCGGCAGGTGGAAACCTGCGATTGTGGCAACTGGCAATCAGGCAGACGGGTGCTGATGAACCGTTGTGTGAACGCTGCGGTTTTGGAAAACAGCGCGGATATCATTCTGGGAGAAGGACTGGCCTATGACCGCTGTTTGGTTGGTATTGTAACCAATATCGTGCCGGAAGAACATTACGGACGTTTTTACATCGACACAGCGGAGCGGGTCATCCAGGTGATGCGCACTCAGGTGGACGTAGTTTTGCCAGAAGGGGTTTCGGTGCTTAATGCTGCGGACTCTAGAGTTGTGGAGTTGGCTTCCTTGTCGGATGGGGAGGTTCTCTATTTTGCCATTGACCCATCGCTGCCTGTCATAGAGGCACATCGGCAAAGCGGAGGGCGTGCAGTATTTGTGCGGGGACAACAACTGATCCTCGCGACAGCAGCGGCAGAAACCCGATTGGTTCCCCTATCCAGCATTCCCTTCATTTCTGGTAACGATAAGACCGCCAAACTGAACAGCGTGCTGGCAGCTGTGGCGGGTGCTTGGGCTCTTGGCATACCCCATCACGTGCTCCGCACGGGTGTGGAAACATTCTCCGCCAATGTAGATGATCTCAACCGGCTTGAGACTTCTGATCCATCTGCTCTCCGTTGATGAATCTCCGCGCATGAATATCCTGAACACTCGACTGCTTCGCGGGCCAAATCTGTGGAGTCTGCACACCGCCATCCAGGTTGTGGTGAAATGCTCAGAAAAGGAAGTTTTCTTGAAGAATTTGCCCGGTTTTGAAGATCGCTTGCGCGAGCGTTTCCCGCAAATCGGGGCTCTTGAACCTGGTGCCGGAATGGCCACTGCGTTTGAACTTGCAGCGCTAGGCCTCCAAGCACAGGCGGGATGTCCCGTTGCCTTCAGCCGCTGCATCGTCATGGTTGACCCGGGAGTCTATCAGGTGGTAGTTGAATACACTGAGGAAGCCGTTGCCAAGCTTGCGGTGGAATTGTCCATGGAGCTCTGCATCGCGGCTATCGACAATCTTCCTTTCGACCTTTATGGCGCTTTGACACGCTTGCGTGAGCTTGATGAAGAAGTGCGTTTGGGACCTAGCACTAAAGCCATTGTGTCAGCTGCGCTGGCCCGTGGCATCCCCTACCGTCGTCTCACCGAAGGCAGTCTTGTTCAGTTTGGCTGGGGCAGCAAGCAACGCCGCATTCAAGCTGCGGAAATGGACACCACCAGCGTGATCGGCGATTCCATTGCACAGGATAAGGAACTGACCAAGGTCCTATTGGATTCTGCTGGTGTTCCGGTGCCCAAGGGTCGGCCGGTCAAGGATGCTGAAGACGCATGGGCAGCTGCCTGTGAAATTGGCGGGCCGGTGGTCATCAAGCCGCGCGACGGACACCAAGGCAAAGGAGTCGCCGCAAATATTGAATCCCGCGAGAGCGTGCTGGCTGCCTATGCTGCTGCCCACGAAATTAGTGACGATGTGATGGTTGAGCAGTTTCTAGCAGGTCTTGATTTCCGCCTTCTGGTTATCGGCGGCCGTTTCATCGCCGCCGCGCGACGTGATCCCCCGTTGGTCATTGGTGACGGAGAGCACACCATCCGCGAACTTGTCGACGCGGTTAACTGCGACCCACGTCGTGGCAATGGGCACGCAACATCTCTAACGAAGATCCGCATTGATGATATCGCCCTGGTTGCGCTGGTCAAACAGGGAATGGATGCTGACTCAGTGCCACGCAAGGGTGCGCGCGTGATCTTACGCAACAATGCCAATCTCAGTACTGGCGGCTCTGCGACAGACGTAACCGATGATGTGCACCGAGATCTGGCGGCTCGTGCTGTGGCAGCGGCCAATATGATAGGTCTAGATTTGTGTGGCGTGGATGTGGTAAGCGAAAGCGTACTCAAGCCTTTGGAAAGCCAGTTTGGCGGAGTGATTGAGGTCAATGCCGCTCCCGGTCTGCGCATGCACCTCGAACCCTCGTATGGCAAAGGTCGCCCTGTCGGGGAAGCCGTCATTTCCTCCATGTTTGCGGAACATGAGGATGGCCGCATTCCACTGGTTGCAGTGGCCGGCACCAATGGCAAGACCACTACTGTGCGCCTGATCGCCCATATGCTAACCCTGACAGGGAAGCGCACTGGCATGACCAACTCGGACGGTGTGTATATCGCAGGACGGCGGATTGACACCGGAGATTGCAGCGGACCGCGCAGTGCGCGCAATGTCTTGTTCCATCCGGAAGTGGATGCTGCAGTGTTGGAGACAGCCCGCGGTGGCATTCTGCGGGAGGGATTGGGGTTCGATCGCTGTAACGTGGCCGTTATCACTAATATCGGAGCGGGCGATCATCTCGGCCTCAATTACATCAGAACCGTGGAAGAATTGGCTGTGGTAAAACGTGTCATAGTGCGCAGCGTGGTTCCCAGTGGCGTGGCTGTTCTCAATGCCGCAGATCCTTTCGTTGTGGGAATGGCCGACGTCTGCCCGGGGTCCGTCACCTTCTTCGCCCACGACCGCCATGAGCGAGTTCTGGCCAATCATCTCGCCCAAGGCAATCGCGGCGTATTCGTTGAGGAAGGCTGCATCGTCATGGGTAAGGGCAAACTGCGCTATCCGATTCTTCTGAGCGAAATTCCCCTCACCCGAGACGGAACTATCAAGTTCCAGGTTGAAAACGTGATGGCCGCCACCGCCGCCGCCTGGGGGCTGGGTATTCCATGGGAAGTCATCCGTAACGGTTTGGCCACATTTGTTTCTGACGCGCAGACCGCGCCGGGCCGCTTCAATATTTTCAATCACCGCAAGTCCACTGTCATCGCGGATTACGGCCATAACCCTGATGCCATCCGTGCCTTGGTTCAGGCTGTGGAGCATATTCCCGCCAAGCGCCGAATCGTCGTCATCAGTGGTGCGGGAGATCGCAGGGATTGCGATCTACGTGAACAAACTGAAATTCTAGGAGATGCGTTCGACGAGGTGATTCTCTACCAGGATTTGTGTCAACGCGGCCGGTCAGATGGTGAAGTATTAGCCTTGTTGCGTGACGGATTGACAAACGCGCGCCGCACCACAAGGTCCGAGGAAATCTACGGTGAGCTCCTCGCCATCGACACTGCACTCTCCCGCCTCGAACCCGATGACCTCTGCCTGATCCTCATCGACCAGATCGACGAGGCACTGGCGCACATCGCGATGCGGACGTCGGCGGGATGATAATATCCTTAGGCCGAAGCGCGGCGCAGACGGTCCATGATGGCAACTCCGAGGCCTGTTTCGCTCACGGGTTCAGCAATGATGGCGTCGAGGTCAGCCTCGTCCAGCACGCGCATGACATGGAATAGGCGGATTGCGGCTTCGGCAAGTTTCCCGCTACCGGGACTAAGAGCTTCGATCATTTCCCAATCGTGCAGGTTGACATATGGATTCTCATCTTCACCTCGATAACTGAGCAGTCCGTATTTTTTCCCGGGTTCAGGTTTAAAATCAGCGGGGCTGTCTAATAAAATAAGTGGAGTGAGCGGCGCATAGTGACTAGGGAATTGGCCCGGCGCATGCGGCATGTCACCAGCTTTTTCCTTCACCTTCTCCACCTTGCCAAATTCCTGAAGTTGTTCCTTGGTGATGGGTCCGGCACGGTGCAGGCGGAATATCGGTTTTTTGCCATCGCGCGGTTCGATGGAGATGATGGTGCTTTCCACGCCTTGGCTGCATGCTCCCGCATCCACGATGAGCGGAATGCGGCCGCCGAGTTCCTTCATCACTGCGGAAGCAGAGGTTGGAGAAATGCGGCCAAATCGATTTGCGCTGGGAGCTGCTATCGGCCGGTCAAATTGCTTGTTGATGGCTCGGAAAACTGGATGTGCGCTCTGCCTAACTGCAACAGTGGGCAGCCCGCTGGTGACGAGATCCGGGATGTCAGAGTGCTTGGGGAGGATGAGCGTGAGCGGCCCCGGCCAGAATGCAGCTGTGAGTTTGCCTACGGTATCGGCGATATCATCTGGAACGATGGTAACTTTTTTTAAGTCCCCGCGCGAGGCGATGTGGACTATAAGCGGGTCAAAGGATGGACGTTCTTTGGCTGCAAACACTTTGGCGACAGCAGACGAGCTGAATGCGTCAGCAGCAAGGCCATAGACGGTTTCTGTGGGCAGAGCGACGATTTCTCCTGCGCGCAGCAAGGCGCATGCCTGGTCCACGGCTTCTTTCATTTCCTCATCAGTGGCTTGAACAATTCGGGTATCTGGCACGGCGGAAGTCATGCCAGAGGACGGGCTGGGATGCGAACTTCAATTTTCAGGTTTCTTCGGGCAAACCCCCGGTCTAGAGTTCGGCCATGGATTCATCGATCACCCCCCCTGAGAACATTATTCTCATTGGCTTCATGGGATGCGGGAAAACCACAGTGGCCCGCGAACTCCACTTGCGCTTGGGTTATCCTTTGGTAGACATGGACCACGCCATTGAAAAGCAGACGGGAAAGAGTATCACCCAAATCTTCGCAGAAGAAGGGGAACCCGTCTTTCGGGACATGGAGGCCTCTCTGCTGAAAAGCCTGATGGATCCAGATGCCCCGCACCGGATTATCTCCACCGGTGGCGGGGTGGTGGGGCGCGCGGAGAATCGAACTATGCTCAGGAGTCTGGGATACGTCGTGTGGCTGGACGCGCCAGCCTCGGTGATTATCGAACACACGCGCAAGACCCGCAACCGTCCGCTGCTCTTAACGGACAATCCTGAGGAGAGAATCGCACAACTCATGGAAGAACGTCGCCCGCTCTATCAAGTAACGTCTCACCTTAGGATCGACACATCAGAGTTGGACTGCCACGAGCTGGCGACAGGTATCTTGGAAAGCGCGCGTTACTTTTTTTCCAAGCGCCCATGACTGACGTGGTACCTAGAATCAGAATGTGGGCGGTCGACGCGGGCTTTAACGACTGTCGGATAACCCGCGCAGGTGAGGCTGAGCACGCGGGAGTTTTCCGCGAATGGCTGGCGGTGGGCAGACACGGAGACATGGATTGGATGGCGCGCACGCCGGAAAGACGCTGCAATCCGCAGAATGTGTTGTCAGATTGCCAGGCAGTCATCTGCCTGGCGCGGAATTATTTTCCGGGGGCAAGTCCTTTCCAGGAGAGCCACACGGGAGGATACCGCATCGCCCGTTATGCGTGGAACAACGACTACCACGATCTAATCGAACGCAGTCTGCATGATCTGGATGTAAAACTGCAATCCCTCGGAGGCGTGCAAAGGTGTTATGTGGACACTGGGCCGGTACTCGAGCGCGACTTCGCCACTGCCTCTGGTCTCGGCTGGAATGGCAAGTCCACAATGCAGATCCACCGCAGGCTAGGAACCTGGTTTCTTCTGGCCGAAATCCTCACAACGTTGGATCTCGCGCCGGACACTCCCTCAAGCGGCCTTTGCGGGAGTTGCACCCGCTGCATCACGGCCTGCCCGACCGGGGCCATCACCGCGCCGCATCAATTAGACGCCCGCCGCTGTATTTCCTACCTGACCATCGAAAACAAAGGGCCTATTCCTCTGGAGTTCCGTGAAGCCATAGGTGACCGGATCTACGGATGCGATGATTGCCTGGACGTCTGCCCGTGGAACCGCTTTGCCACAGAATCCCATGAAATGACGTTCCTAGCTCGGAGCGCCATATTTGAAAAACGCGCCCGGGATTTCCTTGATCTGGACGACATGGGATTTCGAGCCCTCTTTGCCAACTCCCCCATCAAACGCCTCAAGCGCCCGCGTTTCCTGCGCAATGTCTGCGTGGTGCTGGGAAACATCGGCACTAGGGACGATCTCGCAGCCTTGGAACGAGCCGCTACTGACCCCGATCCACTGATTTCAGAACACGCGCTTTGGGCGATCGATCAAATCCGGACTCGTGCCCAATGATGACACATTTCAGGCTAGTTTAGGCTTGCAACCCGTTTGGAGGCGGTCTAAGAGCATTCCCGCACGGCTTCTGACGAAAGAAAGGAGTGGGTCTCGCACCCACTCTTTTGCGTCTCCAGATGTCGCCATGCCGATCGCAGACACCGCCGCTATGACCAACGATATTGTCGCCCTCATCGAGTATTACGAAAAGGAAAAAGCAATTGACCGCGATAAGGTCGTGGCCGCGCTGGAATACGCCTTCATTTCTGCCTACCGTAAGATGGTTCCCGGTGCTGACGCGATCGAAACGCTGCGTGCGGAAGTGAACACCCGCAAGGGAGAAACTCGCATTTTTGCCAGTCTCACTGTGGTTGCAGATGAAGACTATAAGGACAAGTTTAATCAAGTTCCGCTATCCACCGCCATCAAGAAGAACCCGACGGCACAAGCCGGTGAAACACAGGAGTTTAACGTTACCCCCAAGGACTTCGGCCGCATAGCCGTGCAGACTGCCAAGCAAACGATGATGCAGCGCCTCCGCCAAGCAGAGAAAGAGATGATTTACGAGGAATTCAAGGACCGCGCTGGTGATGTCGTCTCCGGCACAGTGCGGCGTTTTGAACGTAACGATGTGATGATTGATCTCGGGAAATTCGAAGGCATCATGCCTAACCGGGAACGCGTCCAGGGCGAAGACTACAACATCGGCGACCGCATCCGTTGTTATGTGTTGGCCGTGGAAAACGAAAGCCGCGGACCGGAAATTATTCTCTCTCGCAGCCACCCGAATTTTGTCCGTCGCCTGTTCGAGGCCGAAGTAAACGAAATCTCAGACCACACCGTGGAGATCCGCGGCATTGCTCGCGAGGCCGGTTTTCGCACTAAAGTCGCCGTCTGGAGTGCCGACTCAAAAGTCGATCCAGTGGGTGCCTGTGTGGGCATGAGAGGAGCCCGCGTCAAAAACATCGTCCGCGAACTCAATAACGAAAAGGTAGATATCATTCGTTGGAGTGAGGATCCCAAGGAATTTGTGCGTGAGGCGCTCAAACCCGCCGAACTGCGTGGTATCACAGTGGATGAGGCCAACCACGTGGTGCACGTTACTGTGGACGAAGTTGATCTCAGCAAGGCTATTGGTCGCAAGGGCCAGAATGCCCGGCTTTCATCCCGCCTGATGGGCTGGGATGTGCAGGTCCGCCGAGATGAATCCAAGGAGGAACAATTCAAAGAGAAAATCGGCGGTGCTGCACACACGCTCGGCGAACAACTCGGCATTACAGACGACCTTGCCAACAAGCTTACCTTGGCCGGTGGTTTCAGTCCGGAAATGGTCGTCGATATGCCAGTGGATTACATCGCTACCGCTCTCGAAATCACAGAAGAGGCTGCCGAGGCCATTCTGGCTCGTGCTCGCACCATTGTCGGTGATGTGGAAGCCGATGAGTCATCCGACTAATAATTTTCCATCCTGATTCTTCACGTACATTTTAGACAAGCCTGATGCCCAAAAACAGCGACAGCTCACCGAAAAAAGACAAGGTTCTCGATTTGATCGATACAACCCCTAAGCCTTCACGTCGTGAGCGCCAGCGCAAAGAAGCCGAAGTAGTTCCTCCCGCTCCGAGTAAGCTGGACAAGGCCAAGAGCGAAGCGCTCGACCTTTTTTCCGAGGAGAAAAAACCGAAGGTCCGCAAAGCCGCTGCTCCTCCCAAACACATTCTCGGATCAATCTCGAAACGTTTGGAACAGGAAGATCCTGCATTGACCAAATCTCCGATGCCTTCCACGCCGGTAGCTGTCGTTATTGCTCCCGCTCCAACTCCAGTCGCATTGGACGAGACGAGTGATGAAAGTGCTTCGGACCCTAAACTGATCGTTATCAAGCCACCTATCCTGGTCCCTGAACTGGCTGCTAGGCTCTCGCTGAAGCCTTTCAATATCATGGCGGACCTGATCAAGCTCGGGGTCTTCCCCGCTCCCAACCAGCCACTGGAGCCGGACATCGCCGCCAAGATCTGTGAGATTCACGGTTTCACCTTCGAGCGTGAAAAACGCGACAAGACACTCGGCGTTCACAAGGTGGATGTGGTTATCGAGGAACCCCCCCCCCCCGTTAAGGAACCGGAGGACATGATGAAGGATCGTCCTCCCATCGTCACCATTATGGGGCATGTGGACCACGGTAAAACCTCAATCCTAGACTACTTCCGCAAGACCAAGATCACCGCTGGCGAAGCCGGTGGGATCACGCAGCACATTGGTGCCTATCAGGTCATCCATGGTGAACAGGAAATCACCTTTCTCGATACACCTGGCCACGCGATTTTCACGGATATGCGCGCTCGCGGTGCCGATATCACCGACATTGTGGTCATCGTTGTAGCTGCAAATGATGGTGTCATGCCCCAAACCTTGGAGGCCATCAATCACTCCAAGAAGGCTAAGAAAACCATCATCGTCGCCATCAACAAGTGCGACCTTCCTGTCTCCAATTTGGACCGAGTGAAGTCCCAACTTGCTGAACAGGGACTGCAAACGACCGATTTTGGCGGCGATACTGAATTCGCGGAGGTTTCCGCACTCACGGGCCAAGGCATGACGGAGCTATTAGATTTGATTGCCTTGCAGGCCGAGGTGCTCGAGCTTAAGGCCAACCCTAAGACCACCACGCGAGCGGCTGTCATCGAGGCTCGTGTCGTTCCCGGGCGCGGCACCACTGCCACCGTGATCGTGGAGTCTGGAACTCTTAAGGTAGGCATGCCGTTTATATGCGGGCCCTACGCGGGCAAGGTTCGTTCACTCATCAATGACCGCAATGTCGCTGTGAAGTCCGCCCATCCCGGCATGCCGGTGGAGGTGATAGGCTTTGAGGAACTCCCGAACGTGGGTGATCATCTCACCCAGATGAAAACTGAGCGCGAGGCTAAGATCCTTGCCACCGAACGCCAGGAGGAACAACGCCTGAAGCGTCTCAAGCCACAGCACCGTAACCGCATGGAGGATCTCTACTCCATGGTTAGAGATGGCGGCGGCAAGGCCCAGCTCAAGCTCATCCTCAAGTGTGACGTCCAAGGGTCAGTTGAGGCGATCAAGAAGGCCATACTTGCCATCCAGTCGGAGAAAGTAGAATGCTCGTTCATCACAGCGGCCGCCGGACCGATCACGGAATCTGATGTCACCTATGCCTCATCTGCAGATGCGATCATTCTGGGCTTCAACGTCAAAGTGGAGGCCAAGGCGGTTAAGTCCGCCAAAGCTGCAGGCGCACAGATCAAGCTATACTCCATCGTCTACGAACTGATCGATCAGGTTCGCGAGGCCATGCTTGGATTGTTGGAGCCGTTTAACCGCGAGACCGTTATTGGTCATGCCGAAGTACGCCAAGTCTTCAGGCTTACCCGCGGCCGCGCCGCCGGCTCGTTTGTTACGGATGGACGCATCCATCGCAAGGCCCACGCCCGCGTTATCCGCAGTGGAATCCCGGTGTTCGACGGACGCATGTCCACCCTGCGCCGTTTTCAGGAAGAAGTGGAGGAGGTGCGCGTCAACTTTGAATGCGGCATTCGCCTCGGCGAGTTCAATGAATATCAGGAAGGTGATATCATCGAGTGTTACAAGCTGGATAAAATCCCGCAGACCTTGTGATGAGTCTCAAAATCTGGTGACCAAAGACGTGGACGTTTTCCAACGCGTCATTCATCATTGGCCGCTGCTCTTTAACAATATTCTTCTCTTTTCTTCCGCTTTGCGTCTCCTGTCATTCTGAATATCCCATACCATGTCCCGCCGCCTTGATAGAGTCAACGAACTGCTCCGCCGGGAGATAGGCCAGGTAATACAGAAGGATTACGAGTGGCATGGAAAACTTGTGACTGTGAGCGATGTGGAAGTCACACAAGACCTAAAGGAAGCCAGAGTCTGGACCAGCGTGCTCGGAGGCGATTCGGGACCCGTCATCGACAAGCTAAACCGCGAGCATGGTTCCATCCAGCGCAAGGTCATGAAGCGGGTGATTCTAAAGTCCACACCCGTGTTGAGTTTCCACCACGACGCCTCGGCAGTACGTGGCGTGAGCATTGTGAACCTGCTGGAGGAAGTGGACAAACTTCCCAAGGCACCCGAAGAGGAACCAGTGTGAGTCCCTAGTCCTTAAGGTTGCAGATAGTTGAAGCGTCGAGGGACATGGGTTCCCCGCCCCCTTGGAATTTACCTTTTGATGTTAGAAAATCCACCAGTCCCGCTGCGGTCAGATTTTCTGCAGAGCAGGTGTGGAAGCGAGCGGCCTCACCAAATTTCCTATTGATTTCAGCAATCAGATTGGCACTGGTAAATGATTGCTTCGAGTCGGCAATCATGTGCATGACTTCGTGTCCGTGAATGCTTTCCATAGTAAATGGGGATTGGTGTCGGGTTTTCAGCCGCCGGTGCGCGGCGGGCGTTTTTTCTTGTCAGGTGTGACATCACGCATGCCACCGGCACCGGTCTGCGCCTGACGGGCTTTCTGGAGCTCGGCCTGGCGATCGGTCATTCGCTGGACCCATGACTTGTTGTTACCTTTGATGGGTTTGAGTTCGGGTTCAGGAACCTTGCTCATCAGCCATGTCTGGCCGATGGAAAAGATGTTTTGGGTAGTCCAGTAAAGGGCCAGCGCCGATGCGAAGTTATAACAGAAAAAGAAGAACATGAAGGGCATAAGCATCATGATCATCCGCTGGGTCTTGTCACTGGAAGAGGGCGTCATCTTGATCTGGAAGAAACTCGAGATGGCCATTACTACTGGCAACAGGTTGATTGCTAAGGTAGCGCCTATGATCGGCAGAGCGAAAGGCAGATGGAGGGTGTAGAGAGTATCCGGTTGTGAAAGGTCGTGCACCCAAAGGAATCCCTGGCCGCGGAGTTCCACGGCGTATTGCAGCATGCGGTAGAAACCGAAGAATACTGGAATTTGGATGAACATGGGAAGACAGCCCCCGAGTGGGTTAATGCCGAATTTCCTGTAGAGACCCATGGTCTCGGTGTTAAGTTTGTTAGGGTCGTCGGCGTACTTTTCTTTTAGTTTGGCCATCTCTGGTTGGAGTTTGGCCATGCGTTTCATCGTGTGGGTGGATTTGGCGTGGAGCGGCCAGATGCATATGCGCACCGTAATAGTGAGCAGGATAATGGAGAGGCCCCACGACCAATGTTTGGCAATGCCATCCAACCATCCATGGTAGGTGTTGAGCAGGAAATTGAGCGTCCTTGAGACCATCCAGAACCAGCCGTATTGCATCAGATCGCCCCAACCCTCGCCCCAGTTTTTCTCCATCTTACGCAACAGCGAGTTATGCTTAGGACCGATGAAGATGCGGTAGCTGAAGGACTTTAACTCGTCATGATTGAGGGTGACGGCAGGCAAGCGAAGTCCGGCAAAAACCGAGGTTACAGGCTTAGGTCCACCTTCCAGAGTGACTTGGGCGGATTTAGCCCACATGCTCGTGGCCGCTGGTTCTCTAGGTTGGAGCGCAGTGGCAAAAAACTGGTTGGTTACGCCGGCGAATTGGATGACTTTACCATCGGGGCTGGTGGCAATGGTTTGAGCAGCGCCGCCCATCCATCCCCCCTTAAATACGGAGCCGTCTTTGAAATTGATGCTGCCATTTTCCCGCCAGAAAAACCCCGTTTGTTGTGCAACCTCAGCCTGATAGAGTGGTGTAGCCTCACCCAGAAAGATGCTCCACTTGCTAAGGTCTACTGGTGCAGGCGAGGAGTTCTCCAACTGAAGATCGAAATCAAGGAGGTATGGCGCGCCCGGCTGCTTGGCCTCGTTAAGGGTGAAGGTTTTCTTGACGATCAGACCGGAGGATAGTTTGGCAATGTAGACGGCCTTTTTCCCGGGAATCGACTCATCCTCCTTAATGGCGTAGGATATATTTTCAAGGGACTCCCCTGCCCCGGCGATGGCACCGATGGGTCCGGTGCCGTAGCGGTTGCTTTTGACGCGGTTGGTTTTGCTGCCGACCTCGAATTCCTTCTGAAACTCCGCGTACTTAATGCCCCCCCCGATGTTGGTAAGGGTGTATTCCATCTCGTCATTTTTCAGGGAGACCGTTACCTCCTCTGTCGGTGGCGGCTGGGGTTCCACGGTGAGCTGGGCCGTGCTTTCTCTTGCAGGCTCAGCGGTGGCGGCATTTGCTTTCTCAAGGCTCTCCTGACGTTGTTTCTCCAAGGCCAGCACCTGCTGGTTTTTGTTGGAGTAATAAAGATTTGCGGCGAGCAGCGCGCCGCAAAGTGCGAGGATGGCCCAAGTTTTTCGATCGTACATGGATGGAGTTGGAAAACGTTAGAAGCGAGGAAGGGAAGTTCAGCGGTAGTATGATGCTTATCTCTTATTGAGGCGAATATTGTCGGGCGGGACAGGGTCATACCCACTAGCGCCCCATGGGTGACAGCGGAGAAGCCGCCGGATTCCATACCACGATCCACGCAGCGGTCCATGAATCTCTATGGCTTGGAGGAAATAGTTGGAACAAGTAGGAGAATACCGACATCCAGCACCCGGGCCGGCGGCGAAGTGCAGCATAGGGCTGAGGATCTGCTGATAAAAGCGGATCATGGCCCGGATGGAGGCACTGAGGACTCTTGTGATCACAGTTTTTTAGGAGAACGTGGGAAGAGTTCAAGACGGCGAGCGAGGCGTAGCCAGTCAGCTTCGAGTTCGGCAAAGGTCGCTTGGGCTGCACCGGGACGGGCTATTGTGACAAGAAAGCGCCTGATCTCCGTAAAACTGGGGGCGTGTGTCTGAACCAAGGCCCTGAAGCGGCGGCGCAGCAAATTGCGGTCATGGGCTTTATTACCCACGCGTTTGGTGGTGATGAATCCACTGCGCAAAGTATCGAGAGTGGGATCAGCCAAAGTACTCAAAATCACGAAACGACCAGCCTTGGCCTGGCCGGCACTCTTAACACGCGCGAAATCTGCGCGGCGTTTCATGGTGGTTTTCCGCGGAAGTCGCATGGCGGGGATGCAGGAGGCACCCGTGGCAGCGTGGGAGCGGAAACTCAAGACCCGTGCTGTGTCGTGTGACGAGCGTATTGAAGTTCCACACCCTTGGGAATGAGGCGCTTACGACCCTTCTGACGGCGGCGGCGGAGAATGTCGCGGCCAGATTTGGTGGCCATACGGGCACGGAACCCAAATTGATTTTTGCGTGTCCGTTTGGAGGGTTGGTAGGTGCGTTTGCTCATGGCTATGGCCTTGGATAAAAGTTGTGGTGTCCGCCCGCCCGGCGGCTCGGGGGGCGCACTCTAGGCACAGGGAGTGGGTTGTCAATCCACCAGTGATAATATTTTCGATTTCAGTAGCAATTTTTTCATCAGGTCAGAGGCACAAAGTTTGGCAAGCAGGCACCAAGTCTATTTCCCTTTGGTGGGTTGGGTCTTACCTTCGTCACCCATCGCAATCACACGGACATTACCCACCACTCCATTGAGGAAATAGTCCTTGCCCGCAGCTTCGCCGATAGTGAAGCCACCACGGTGCGGTGCGGGCGGAGTGAATTCCTTCACCTCTTGCAACTGCCCGTCGATGAGCAAGCGCCCCTCTTTGCCGTTGTGCTCGTAGCGCAATGTGGTCAGACGCCCTGCAGTCAAAGGGTTGAGAGATTTCAGGTAAGAGGCGTGCTCACTCCCTGATCCGCCAAAATTTTCTACGCTCACGTGGTAATCCTGACTTAGGGTGATGCGGAAGCCTGCTTTCATGTAGTCCGCAATATCAAAGATCCCGCCACAGTAGCCGCCAGGTGGAGCATCAACCGATAACTCGATCTCAACAGCGAAGGGTTTACCTTCCGCGATGGGGCCGTAATCGAGATTCCCAGTCAATTTCTGGCCACCAGCGAGTCGCAATGCTGTGCGATTGCCAATGACGATATTGGTGCCTTTCCCATCCAAGTCGGCCTTGCCTATTGTGGCGGAAACCTTGCCACCCGCGAAGCGGCCGCAATCCCATGCCGCGATGGTGCGTCCACTCGCGGATGATTCGTTGCCCAGAGTGACTGCCATCAGCACCAGTTGGGTCGGCGTAAGACCGCCTATTACATCAATGCTGGCGATGGGTTTGTCTGGTGAAGGATTATCCCACGGCATGCTGAAGATGCCGATCAATGGAGACTTGGGATTGCTGCCTGTCCATGCGACCTGGGCGCCGGGCAGTGGCTTGGGTTTGCACCAATCGCCTATTTCCTGCCCGAGACGTACCGGCACTGCGGCGCGTGTGCCATCTGCATAGACGATCTCATAACGCGCGACTGTGGTGCCTTCCGGGCTTTCCATGCCACCCACTGCAGTGTGCAAGAACCAGATGCGGTTGGCAGCCTGGCCCACCTTGATGCCGCGTAATTCGGCGGGGCATTTTAGGTCGTTCTTGGTGCTGCGCAATACCACCACGGACTTGCCATCGTATGCATTGGAACCGGCAGGTTTTGGATCCACCAAACGGTAATTAATTCCCTGGAAAGTAACCTCCGTTGGGAATGGTGCCACTGCCACTGCCATGCCTCCAACCTCGCCAGTATGGTTGATTAGGAAATAACGCATGTCAAATTCGCCTTTGTCAACCCATCCACCCTCGCCATCATTAGCAACCTTGTCCATGTAACTGCGGTTGACATGAGGTTTAAGGTCCAGCCCTGTAAACTTGTAACGCTGGGTAGCGTTATTGGGTGAATCAAAGCTCACTCCCAGATTGCGGGCCAAGGAACTCACAAGACGTGTGCAGCGCTCAGTTTCGGCTGCCAGTGCCAAGTCCCAACTCAACTGGTCTATCAAAACATAGCCCTTGCCCACGCGAACCGTTAACAATAGTGCTGGTTCAGTGAGCAGTTTCGCTGCATCAAGCGATGGCGGAACGACAATAGGACCACCGAGCGGCGTGGTAGCCTTGGCATTCCCAAGTGGGCCGCGGGCCCAATAAATATCACCGCTGCCCACACCGCCAAGTGATGTGCTAAGATTGTCACGGCGGATGGCTCCCACCACATTCTTCGGTAGGTCGTTGAACGTGGGGGCCCATGGCAGCAGCACTGCCGCAGCGCGAGCGGTCTCCGTATTCAGGCCGCGCAGCCACACTTTTCCGCCAGCCTCCACTTCCGCCCGGATACGGCCCAGCGTGGGTGCATCAGGCAGTGTGTGAGCATCTAGCAATAACGGACCATTGCCTGCCAGTCCATCACTGGTGTGGACCAGTGCGGTGGCCAGTACGGCGCGCGCATCCTTGCCAACTCCTGGTGCAATGCGTAGCGCCACACCCGGCAACACTGGTTTAGGATCAGGGATGAATGCGGAACGCACCGCCTGGGCTAGGATAGTGTTTGCCGCAGGTTCCACATTCACGCGTTCCGCCAATGGATACTGACAGAACGTTAGCAACCCCTTGCCATGATGCAGGGACACCATTGGTGACCAATGCATACCAAAGGTGCCACCGCATGTGGCTGCAGATTCCGCTGCCCCCACAGTGGGGCGGACAAAGGATTCCATGGTAACAAGATGGTTTGGACGCCAAAAGCGCAACTGCTTGTCATCAAGTCCATTGAGCGCCGGATGTGCGGACTGCCGCCAACTGAAGGAGGCTGCATGGTGGATGTCGATTTCTGGTTGGAAGGGAACAAAGGCCGGAATCTCTGTCTGGTGAAGCACCAGCACCTGCCCCCCACTCTCCGCAAAACGCGCAGCGGCTGACAGGTCTGAACGTCCAGCAGCTCCCTCGCCGACAACTAGCAGGCGACGTCCAGCCAATGCGGCATCGTCTCCAAGCCCCGGAGTGACCTTGAGCCCCATGCTTGCCAATGCCTTGCTAGTCAATCCATCCGGGCGGTCAATTAAGGCTACGGACTTGGGATCGATATTGGCCAGGGATGCGTGTGGCATGATCCACACGTCCTCCTCGTGGCGGGCCAACTCATATGGGCTAGGCCCTTGTGTGCAGCACAGACGAACTATCAGACGTGCCTGCTCAGCCCTAGCCACCGGCGGCGGATTCATGTTGATAATGAACTGCTTGCTTTCACCGGGATTGACTTGAGCCGGGATGTGGTGGTCAGACCATACTTCCCTGCCGTCCACAATAAGTCCCGCTTGCACGTGGATGTCATTCTCGTGACCCCGGGACGACATATAATTGTCATTGATTGCCACGAACTTACGTGAGTTGACCTCGCCCCCGAAAGCGTTGGGGAAATGATCGAGCGGCGCTACCAGATAGGCTGGCATCAGTTGCTTGCCCACTCCTGTCCATGGATTGAGTCCGGCCACACCCGCCGCGCGGTAGTGATCACAACACAATTTAACCATCTCAGTCCATGCGCCAAGCGTGGGCATTCCGTAGGTCCGCCCGTTGAGACTTTGCCAACTCCAGAGGGTATTGTCATAGGAAACATCTCCAGCAAAAGGCGTGTAGCGCTCCGGTTCATCGCCGTCTTGGCAGAAAAACTCGCCTATTACTAGTGGGCGGTCCCACGTGAAATCAGCGCGCCATGAATGGCAGTTACCGTCCTTTTTTAGCCAGTCGAGGTGATTGGGAACTATCCAGCCACCGTTCTTGTACCGCGTGGTGAGATCCGTGGTGGGGTCGCCTTCCGGGTAGTGAATGTTGGTGACGTCCAGACGGCCACTCCAAGTGATTTCGGCGTCGCCCTGAAGCAGGCGTGTAGGGTCGACATTACGTGCCATTTTTGCCATGGAATCCGCCACTTCCATGCGTGCAGGCGAGGTGTCGTCCCACATGGTCTCGTTGGTCATACTCCACATGACGATAGCTGGGTGGTTGCGGTTGCGGCGAATAATGCGTCGCGTAGTCTCCACGGCATTGGGTGCCCATTCCTTTGCCTTAGCGATGGGAAAGCGCTGGTCACCATTGTCATACCAGCCCCAGAACTCTGGAACGATCATTATGCCGGAGCTGTCCGCTTGTTGAATCACGTGGGGGTTGTTGAATCCCAGATGCATGCGCAGGCAGTTATAGTTACCGGTTTCGGCAAGCAGATGGCCTAACACATCATTGCGGGCACCGTCGGCACTGGTCAGCCAACTGTTGCGTAATAGCACGATACGTTTGCCGTTGAGCAGGAAGTCGCGCCCCTTGGCTGTGAACTCGCGGTAACCAAATGTCTGATCAATCGTATCGGAAACAGTAGAACCGTTCATGGCCTCAACGTGGGCGACGTATAGGTTCGGAGTGCCCGGGCTCCAGAGTAGCGGGGCTAGCCAGTCGGCACCAACAGTTGCTTTTACATGGCCGCCTGCGGGGACGTTAGTGGGCAGACCGCTGCATTCGATCTGCGCTGCACCCATCGGATCAACGATGGTGGCGTGCGGCGTGATGATGCGCGACTGGTGGCTAGCGTTAACCAGTTCCACATCTACTTCCAAACGCTTTTTGGCCACAGACGTGCGCACAAACACATCCTCGATGTACGTTTCCGGCACAAACTCCAGACGCACGCGGTCGTAGATGCCGGGTGAGATGCCCGCTATGGGGGCGATGAAACATTTTTGCTCCTGATTCCACAGCGCGGCACGGCCCGACACACCGATTGTCAGCTCGTTGTCTCCCTTGTGTAGCAGATTTGTGACATCATACACACTGGCCGCCATGCCTAATAAAGAAGAGCCAGCCTTCTTTCCATTCACAAACACATCACTACGCCAAGCGATACCATCACAATGCAATAGTGCGTGCATGGCCCCGGAAGGCGGGGTGAGTGAGAAGTGGCGACGGTACCACGCAGCGGCCTTGCCGGGCTCCGTAGGGTGCCCCTGATCGTCGACTACTTTTTTAATCTCGGGGTAATAGGGCCCAATATCGTTACCAGAGATCAGTCCTGATCCAAGCGGCACCTGTTCTGGCTTCCATCCATCGTTTGGCGGTGGCCATGCCACCGGGAAAAGCGCCGGGCGAGCCTCCCACGTGCCTGCAAGGTCCTGCGAGTAACGCAGCCCCTGACGAAGCAACACCTCACCTGGTTTGGTAGCAGTCGGTATTTTTTCTGTAACGGCACCAATGGCAGAACCCAAACACAGGGCAAAAAACATGAGACTACGGACTGTTGAGCCGAGCGACAAAGCGGATGATGGAATGTCGCGGGAAAACATGGGGGAGGGTCTGGACTGGTTCATGGAAGGAATCTGGTTGATGCAGATGCGAAAGCCTGCGGTTGACGCTAAGGAGTCAACAGTCATACCGGCCAGGCCGCAAGGATCTTTCAGCCCGGAGCTATTGCTAAAAGAGATTAGCGAAGGCAGGCGAGTCCTCCCTTGGTCCTCATTTTCCGTCTAACCTTTAAAGGGGGGCTCCATTACACAGTGCGGGTTGAGCTTTTTTGCTGAGGCGATTGCCAATGTATTATCTAGCTTGAACTATACCAGCTTTTCAAACTCTCCAGTGATCTTCTGAATTCATATTCTGAAATGCCTAGGAGCCTCACCCCAAGGTCCTTTACGAGAGAGTTAATTGCAGAAGAAAGTTGGTCGGCGACGGTATTCGTATTGTGTTCAACTGCGGATAAGCCTGACCAACAGGGACTCATAACCGACAGTTCGCCGATACTGCTCTGTGTTTTCCACATGCTCCTCAGCTTGTAGCACCACAATTTTACCTACTCGCTCGGTCAACCTCTGTAGCAGGGTTCGGATAAGCAAGCGCGCATGGGCTGCACCCAGGCATAGATGAGGGCCGAAACCAAATGCCAGATGAGGATTGGGCCTGCGGTCGAGACGAACTTCATCCGGAGATTCAAATACGGTCTCGTCCTGATTAGCTGATGCCCAGCAAAGGGACACTCGTCCGCCTGGCTTAACGGTAACGCCATGAACATCGGTCTCCACCGGACATACACGACCGATGTGTGTGAGCGGCATGAAAATACGAAAAAATTCCTCACTGGCTAGAACGATGCGCGTGGGATCCTGCCGTAAATATTCAAGAGCTTCCGGATTCTGGCCCAAGTAGGCGATCACGGAAGAAATACTGTGAATGATCGTATCGCGTCCGCCAGCAAAGGTGAGGTTGCCAAAGCCCATCATCTCCTCGCGCGTTAGCGGTCGCCCGCGATAATGAGCCCGCGTCAACGCGCTAAAAAAATCATCTCCAGGTTCCGTCTCAGCACGGTCGAAGCGTTCCTGAAGATAATCATCAAGCACCGTGCCTTTCTTAAACTCACCACCGGTGACCTTGAAAACGTGGATGCCCCAGGCAACCCAAGTATCAGCTTCTGCCTCCGGCACATTGAGCAGATGGGTGAGTGCGAGCGATTGTAAAGGCAGGGCGAACTCATGAACCACCTCAATAGATTCCTTTACGAGTGCGTCACTCAGCAGGCGGTCTATTAAAACACTTACCCTGTCCGCCACCACTGGATCCTTGGCTCGCTTGAAAAACGGTTCTACAATATCCCTATATTCGTTGTGCTCCGGCGGATTGGTCTCGATGGGCAATTGTCGCATTCCTCTAACGCATTCCTCAGATGGAATAGGCACCCGGAATGGAGCATCTGAACTGAAAGTCTTCCAGTCCATAGCGGCCTGTCGTACCTCGCCATGGCGCAGAATCATCGGAACGCTCTCACCTTGAAACTCGCATTCAAGAATGCCGTTTGTTTTACGCTGCTTTAGGAATGGGTCTGAAATCGATTTTCTGGGATGATTCATTATAGATGGGTATTGAGAGGAAAATCTACCAGGCTCCCCCGCTCCGATATCTGCAATCACGGCTCTGCTATGGCAGTAGCTGTCAAATCACTCCTTTTCCTTGCCTGCTGTGGGGGTAGCCACAGGGACATTATCGTCCGGGGGGAGAACTTCCACAGTCAGACGTTTCACTGCGTCCTCGGCTATCTTGCTTTGTGGGTGGATGCTGCGAGCCTTGAGATACCATGACAGCGCTGATCCCGTTTGTTTTGGGGTGCGGCTTTCGAATGTGCGGGCCTTGTCTAGGGCTTTGGTGAAGTCCGCAACTTTGGGGGCTAGCAGTTCAAGCTCGCGGCCAAGTTTCGGATCATCAGGAAATTGTTCGCGAAGTTCGGCGAGTTGTTCCCATGCGGCGTAGTTCTGACCGACCTTACTAAACTCTTCCGCCTTTCCGAGTGCCGCCTCGATCTTGACAAGGTTGCCCATGATCTGTTTGAAGGCATCCTCCCGGGTGGCGTCACCTTGGATGGCGGGGGCTATTTCATACTGACGTCGAGCAATCTCACGGAAATTGCCCTCACTCAGCAAGCGGTCGAAGTCATTGCGGATAGTAACCAGACCGCTGGACTGATTGACAAGCTTGCTGAACTCAGCTAGCTTGGGATTGGTCGGCCAAATCTCAGTGGCAGCCTTGATTTTTTCCGCGGCCTTGTCGTTCTCACGAGCTAACAGATGCGCCTTGGCCTCTTCAATGGCTAGATCAGAAGCTAGCGTGTAGGCTGCCACTGCGCTGTCGACCTTGGACGATGGGAAATCCTTGGCTGAGGCTTTGAGACGTTCGGCAAGTTCCTTGGCCTTGGTGTAGTCACGGGCTTGCAGAGTACCGTAAAGTTCATTGAGATCTCGCACGTAGTTGGCCACGCGGCTCTTTTTCTCCAGCGGAAGCGTGGCTACTGGCGCGAGGTATTCACCGAGTGCATAGGCCTCCATCAGTCTCTGCGATGCCGAGTGCAGTTCGTTGCGAGAAAGCATAAGATCGAAGGCTTCAACATATTTAGTAACCTCGCGGATGGCCTCGTTGGAAAGTGAGTCAAGCGATGCAACTGTCGGGCTGACTCCTACGGATTCTGAGAACAATTTGGAAACATCAGAGTTCTTATCTACGCGTAATGTGGCGTCCCCGTCTTTCCATATCTGGTTGTAGAAACGTGCTGCCATTAACACGTGTTCATAACGTCGCTCCACGAACCACTGGATCATGCTGACCTGATATTGTGCTTTATTTTTGAGCGTCTCCGCTTCCGTGCGGGCGATATTGGTTTTCTTGAGCACCTCGATTTCAGCGATGCGTCGCAAAGTGTCGGCATATTCGAGCGAGTTGGCACCGGTTCCAGTGGATTGGGTGGGTTTACTGGGAGTGCTGCCGCCACCTCCTTTCCCCCCGCTGACGGGTTTGGAATCGACGAGGGTCTGATCGCGTTCGTGGCGTGCCTTCCAGTCTCCTGCCGCGATAATCTCCTTCTTCTCCTGCTCCATGGTTAGATTGAGCTTGTTGAGACCGTTGACATCCTTTTTGGCAAGCATGGCCGTGTATATCGACTCCGCTAACGAGTAGCAGAGGTTGGCATCTCCGGGATAGGATGAGGCAGAGGGTAGCAGTTTGAATGCACCGTAGAGATCCGGGCCGCCGCTACGAAAAGGCGAAATGACCGCCAGGATTTTGGCTATAGTCACCCTGTAATTAGCTGCAGCCTCGTCACTTTCCGGTGGTTGCCTCAGGTATTTTTCAAAACGTGCCTTAAGAACGCGGTTATCTCCTAACGGAATAGTGACGCCGCCCACCGTGATCGTTTCCGCCGAAGGGTCTAACATTGGGATCTCCTGGCCCAGTGGACTGGCGGCTGGCTGTTTGGCCGGGGTAGTGGTCGTAGTATCGGAGGGAGTGGTAGGTTCCGCGGATTTAGGTGTCGGATTGGGCGGAGTGTAAACCTGACCCGGAGCGATACCCATGAGCGAGAGAGCAAACAATAACCGGATTTTCATGATTCAGTGAGGGAGGTGTGATCAGAGGCGGTTGATGCCGGTGGCGACAGCAATGCCACCCTGCCGGAATTTTACCCGGAACAGATATTTCTGCTTGGTCTCAATGTTTTGGGTATTGTATTCCTTGGGGATTTCTATACCGACAAATTGATCGCCATTAGCAGTCTCCACCTTCACGCTGACCAACTGACCGCGATCGGTAGTCCATTGGAGTTTTTCATCCACCTGACCCTTGATAACATATTCGCTGCCCCGGAGTTGGTTGCCGTTTTCCAGAAGTTCATCCATGCTCAAGGCGTTCACCTCCCCGAACGATGTTGATTTCCCACCGATAAACGATTTCCCGACAAAAATGGCCACTGCGATGGCGGCGGCGGCACCGAGGATGATGCCGGGATTGAGGCGTGAACTTGCGCGGCGTGCCATGGGATATTGGGTTACGGAGCTACCCTACCCAATCCTACGGTAAAATCGAGACATAATATCACTCGATGTCCACCCGTGTACCTTCTTTGATTTTGGAATACACGGTGGGGAGGGTGTCACTGGGACCGCGCACACAGGCGTGTGATGCCGGGTGACGCAACACGGGGCCAATGTGGTGTCCCACTCCATCGTAAGTCAGGCGCATCCAGTAGTGCATGTTGGCACCTTCAAAGCGCCCCCCCTCTGGCAGCTTGTCGAGTACTAGATCCGCGTTGCTGTTCACACATTCCCCCGAGGCATCGTAAAACCTACCATAACGGTTGGATTTTTTATCCACGACTTTCTCAAGTATATAGAATGTGCCGGTGGGTGTGGGGCGACTCTCAATTCCCGAACAGATCGGATAGTCGATCACGATCTCGCCATTGTTCATGAGGAACCCGCGTTGGGTGGAGAGTTCGATCTTGATATGGGAGTTTCCTGGATTGGTGCGTGCAAGAAGCGCCTCATTCGTCCAGACCTTTTTGGTCTTCGGATAGGATGGGTCCGCCTTAAAATGCTCATAAGTTCCCACAGGGTAGGGGTTGACTGAACCTTGGTTGTTTTCGATCTGGGTCACATGTCTGTGGTTCGCACAATTCGTCAGCAGAAGCATGGCGACTGTGGCTGCACAAAAAGAAAACGAACGAGTTGAGATCATAGCAGGAGGCGGAAACAGTGGAATTAGGGTAATTTTTAAAGAAAAGCAACCCCCTTGCCGCGGAAAAAAGGCAGGCTGAAAGGCATCTTCAAACCGCCTCTTTATTTGAGGCTCCGGCGTAGTTCGGTGATCTCGTCGCGTATCTCAAAGGCCGTGCAGCGGAGATGAGCAAGGGCCGCCAATTGGTCCACATCACTCTCCTCCAGCATGAGCTGTTGGCAGGATCCCACGGCCTCGTTCAGCCAGTTCAAACAACGCTTCAATACGGCAAGAATGTAACCGTTTTCCGGTTCATATCCGCTGCCCCGATTATTGAGAGCCCCAGCAAGTTTACCGCTCACCTGAAGCAGAGCGGACACGAGTTGGTACGCCGGAGACCCTGGACCAGCGTCGCTCCGAACTACATCCATTGCCCTCATAGCGAGTTCTTGGGCCTTGTTCTGGAGTGGGTGATCCTCCTCAAAATCCTTATCACCCTGTTCGGGAAATATTCCTGCATCTTCTTTGCCGTGATCAAATCTCAAGTCGTTTGCTCGTCTGTAACTTTCCTGCTGCTCATCCTCATCATCCAAAAAATAGTCACCACTCGCCTCGTCGCGCTCAGCCAGTGCGTCTAGGAGACCATCCCAACCCATCACGAAAGCCTCCTTCTGTTCGCAATCCGAGTCCTCCATGTATTTTTCTAAAACCTCTTGATAAGCGTCCGTTAGGCGATCTGATTCCTTGAGGCGTTCCTCCCATGCGTATTCGTCTAGCTCATCGGTATCCTCTGATTCCGAAGGTTCAGGGCGGCGGATGATCAGCGCCATAAAATCGCGCATCGCGTTCATATTCGCCAGTTTCTGGGCTTCCTCAGCGTCTTCGTCCATCTGCCATTCGTGATGGGAGATTTCCAGCTTGTAGGTGGCGGATTCGATCACCACACGCCCGTTGGCTTCGCTGAACCACTCCAGAGATAGTATATTTTTCCATTCGTAAGGAATCTCGGAGTGACTCTGGCAAAGTCGGTGAAACTCCTCATCGCTCACGGTAGGGACCTTGTTTTTCCGTGAGGCTGTCATATCACCCACGATGCCACTCTGATTCAAGTCCAGGGTTTGAATGTCCTCCCCCGCCTGTGGTGTGGGGTTCTCGAACCACAAGCGAGTGCCTGCGAGATCCCGCCAGCAATCGCCTACCAAGGAGAGAACCATCGGCGCGTCACGCCCGACGAGCCATACGCGACCCGTCGTATGGCCCTCGATCGTATTGTCGATCTCGCCATGGCTCACTACTTCGTCGATTCTCCATGCCATGCACGGGACTTTCAGCCGTGGCTGGCCATGCCGTCAAGTCAGTCTCTGCAGGTTTCTACCCTGAGTGCTGTGCAACCGCCCTCTGCACGGTTTTTCCTTTCTGAAGAAAAAAATCCGTGGTGGATTTCTCTTCACTCTGTGGTCTGGTTGTCGCAACTTTACCACGACATGTCAGACACCCCCACCCGCCAAGGAAAACTGATGGCCGCGAACCGCGGAGAGATTGCAATTCGCATCTTCCGCGCCGCCAACGAACTCGGATTGCGGACGATTTCCATCTTCGCTGAAGAGGACCGCTTTTCGATCCACCGCTTCAAGGCAGACGAGGCATACCCGCTGGATACCACAAAAGGTCCTGTGGGGGCCTACTTGGATGTCGAGGGAATCGTAGCACTGGCTAAGCAAAAGGGCGTGACTATGATTCACCCGGGTTACGGATTTCTTTCGGAAAACGCGGCGTTTGCCCGCGCCTGTGCCCGCGAAGGCATCACTTTTATCGGCCCCTCGCCAGAGTTACTAGAAAACATGGGCGACAAGACCGCCGCTAGAGCCCTGGCCCACAAGTTCAATGTCCCCACCTTGCCCGGCACGGAAGAAGCAATTACAGATCCGGATGAAGCTCTCAATGCCGTGCATGACATCGGTTTTCCGCTCATCATCAAGGCAGCCCATGGCGGTGGTGGGCGGGGCATGCGCGTCGTAGAGAAGCCTTCACAGCTTCCCGCCCTGTTGGCCGAGGCTCAGGACGAGGCGCTCAATGCCTTCGGCAATCCTGCGGTTTTTCTAGAGCGATACATTTCTCGCGCCAAGCATATCGAGGTGCAGATTCTGGGTGATCAGCACGGCAATGTGGTACACCTGCACGAGCGTGACTGTTCCGTGCAGCGCCGTTATCAGAAAGTGGTGGAGGTGGCACCAGCCATGCACCTTGACCCCAAAGTGCGCAAGGACCTCTGCGAAGCAGCGGTCAAACTTGCCAAAGGCATCGGTTACAACAATGCGGGTACTGTAGAGTTTCTCTACGACATGGACTGTAACGACTGGTTTTTCATCGAGATGAACCCGCGCATCCAGGTGGAACACACCGTGACCGAGTGCGTCACTGGTATTGATCTGGTGCGCTCGCAAATTCTGATCGCATGCGGTAATTCGTTGTTTGGTGAGGAGGTGGCCATTCCCCCGCAGGATGAGATTCCTTGCATAGGCTTCGCTATTCAGTGCCGTGTTACCACTGAGGATCCAGAAAAGAATTTCTCGCCGGATTACGGACGCATTCTCAACTACCGCTCGGCTGCAGGCTTCGGAATTCGTTTGGACGCTGCTTCGGGTGATGCAGGATCAGTGGTCACGCCCTACTATGATTCCATGCTGGTCAAGATCACGGCGATGGGCCGCGATTTCCCTATGGCCTGTCAGCGGATGGACCGTGCGTTGCGCGAGTTCCGCATCCGCGGGGTGAAAACAAACATCCCATTTCTGGAAAATGTCATTGCTGATGAAACCTTCCGTGCTGGCCAGGCACATACCAAGTTGATAGATACCAAGCCCGCATTGTTCCAATTCCGCCTCCGCCGTGACCGCGCCACGCGCACGCTTGCATATCTGTCAGACATTACGCTTAACGGGAATCCCAATACCAAGGGCTGGAAACCCGAGGCCGCCTTGCCCAAGGCGCACGTGCCTAGTTCGCTCGTTAGCGAACACCATGCGAAGGTTCCTAGGGGCACCCGCGATCTTCTGCTCGATATTGGCCCTGAGAAATTCGTCCAATGGATCCTTGAGGAAAAGCGGATACTGATCACAGATACGACGTTTCGCGATGCTCATCAATCACTCATGGCTACGCGCATGCGCACCCATGACATGCTGCGCGTGGCAGAGGCCGTCGCTCACCGTGTGCCACAGTTGTTCTCTTTGGAAATGTGGGGAGGTGCCACCTTTGACACGGCTATGCGCTTCCTTTGCGAATGCCCATGGGATCGGCTGCGCTTGTTACGCGAAAAGATACCGAATATCTGTTTCCAGATGCTTTTCCGGGGTTCTAATGCCGTGGGATACTCGAACTATCCGGACAATGTAGTCGCCGGCTTTGTCAACCACGCAGCGGATTCCGGCATCGACATCTTCCGGATTTTTGACTCGCTCAATTATCTTCCCAACATGCGTGTGGCTATGGAGGCCGCCCGAGACCATGGCAAGGTGGTTTGCGAGGCGGCTATCTGTTATACCGGAGACATTAACGACACGAAACGCGACAAGTATTCCCTGAATTATTATATCGCTAAAGCTAGGGAGCTCGAACGCATGGGCGCTCATATCCTCGCCATCAAGGATATGGCCGGACTTTGTAAACCGCTCGCCGCCAGCAAACTCTTTGCCGCCCTCAAGCAGGAAATAGGCATCCCTATTCATTTCCACACCCATGACACATCCGGCCTCAACGCCGCATCTGTGCTCTCCGCCAGCGACGCTGGCGTGGATATCGTCGACCTAGCCATTGCCTCGATGTCCGGCTCGACCTCGCAACCCAACCTCAATTCGGTCAGCGCGTCGCTCGCCAACACGGAGCGCGATCCGGGACTAGATTTTGACTCTCTCAACGAGTTTTCTGATTATTGGGAAGAAGTCCTCGCCTATTACAAACCCTTCGACTCCGCGCCCCGCGCCGGAACCGCAGAGGTTTACGAGCACGAAATGCCTGGTGGGCAATACACCAACCTCCGTGAACAGGCGAACTCAATGGGTCTAGGCCAACGCTGGCGCGAAATCGCCCGGACCTATGCCGAGGTGAACCAACTCTTCGGGGATATCGTCAAGGTCACTCCTTCATCAAAAGTGGTGGGAGACATGTGTATGTTTCTCGTCACTCGCGGCATGAAAGCCTCTGACATACCAAAACTCAAACCCGGCACCATCGACTTCCCGGAGTCCGTGATCGACATGCTCTCCGGCGGACTCGGACAACCGGATGGAGGCTGGCCCGCCGATGTCCAAAAAGTCGTCCTTGGAAACAAAAAGGCCACCACGAAACGCCCCGGTGAACTCGCGGAACCCGTAAACATCGAGGAAACCCGTGCAAAGCTAACTAAAAAACTTGGGCATACCGCCACCGATGACGATCTCTACTCGCATCTAATGTATCCCCAAGTCTTCGCGGATTTTAAGGCGTTCCAAAGCAAATACGATGATCTTACCGGACTACCTACTCCTGCATTTTTCTACGGCCTGCACATTGGCGAGGAAATCGAGATTGAGATTGATCCCGGGAAGATTCTAACAATCAAGCTCATCTCCATCGGTGAGGCGGATACTGCTGGTCGCCGCGCCTTGTTCTACGAACTCAATGGTATGCCACGAGAGTCGATCGTTTTTGACAATTCGCTCAAGGCAACCTCCAAGGCCACTCGCGTCAAGGGCGACCCATCCGATACGTCCCTCGCCTGTGCCCCCATGCCCGGCATGGTCACGGAAGTGGCCGTTTCCCTAGGCCAACAAGTGAAGGCTGGCGACAAACTCGTCTCATTGGAAGCCATGAAGATGCTCACCACTGTCAGCGCCGACTCAGATGGCATCGTCGCCGAAGTCCTTGTGAAACACGGTGACCGTGTTGAGAGCGATGACCTTCTTGTCCGACTGAATGCCGACTAGGAAAGCAAGGTTTTTACCTTGATTCACAAGAGAACCACGACAAGAGCGCCGTGGCTACTCAGTGTGTTTATTAGCCTTCTGCTACTTCCGCAGTGCTTCCTCGCGTTCCTTGGCCTTGGCGATAACTTCCTCGGAAATATTTCTTGGGCAGGGAGCGTAATGACTGAACTCCATGGAGAACTGGCCGCGGCCGGAGGTCATGGTGCGAAGGTCACCGATGTACCCGAACATGGCGCTCAGGGGGGCATCTGCCTTAACGCGGACGCCACCGTGGGTGGTCATCTGCTCCTTGATCATGCCGCGACGGCGGTTGAGGTCACCAATGACATCTCCCACTTGCGCATCGGGCGTAAAGACATCGACTTTCATGATTGGCTCAAGAATTTGAGGTGCACATTTCTGCATCGTCTGGCGATAGGCTGCCTTGGCAGCGATTTCGAAGGCGATAGAAGAGGAGTCCACAGCGTGGAAGCCACCGTCAGTGAGAGTGACCTTGAAGTCCATACAGGGATAACCAGCAAGCGGCCCCTTATTGATAGATGTCTTAAAGCCCTTTTCCACAGCTGGAATGAATTCCTTAGGCACGTTACCACCGACAACTGCGGATTCGAACACGAACCCAGCACCGACTTCCAACGGTTCGACAGTGTATTCGATCTTGGCGAATTGGCCGGAACCACCTGATTGTTTTTTGTGAGTGTAACTGTCTATCACCTTCTTGGTGATGGTTTCGCGGTAGGCCACCTGCGGAGCGCCAACATCGACTTCGACCTTGTGAGTGCGCTTGAGGATGTCGATTTTGATATCGAGGTGAAGTTCACCCATGCCCTTGAGGATAAGTTCATTGGTTTCTTCGTCGGTTTCAACGCGGAACGACGGATCTTCCTGCACCATCTTACCGATGGCCACGCCGAGCTTCTCGGCGTTCACCTTGTCTTTAGGTGCGACAGCGATGGAGATCACCGGGTCTGGGAAAACCATGGGTTCCAGTGTGGCGGGGAACTTTTCGTCACACAGTGTGTGACCGGTTTGCACATTCTTAAGGCCAATGATGGCGATAATGTCCCCGGCTTGGGCGGTGTCAATTTCAGCACGGTCGTCGGCATGCATTTCCACCATGCGGCTAATCCGTTCGGTCTTGCCAGTAAAACTATTGAGCACGGTCATACCTTTCTTGATTACTCCAGAGTATACCCTGGTGAAGGTCAATGCACCGTATTTGTCATCCATGATTTTAAACGCAAGAGCGCGCAGTGGCTTGGTGGGATCGACGATAGCAAACTCCCCCGTCGGGTTGCCCTCGATGTCCACTTCCGGCTGTGGCTTCACTTCCGTGGGGTTTGGAAGGAAATCTACCACCGCATCCAGCACATTCTGCACCCCCTTGTTTTTGAAGGACGATCCGCAGTAGGTAGGAAAGAACTTGAGATCGATCGTGCCCTTGCGAACGCAATGCTTGATGGTCTCCAAATCCGGTTCCACACCCTCGAGATATTTTTCCATGGCATCGTCATCCATCTCGATCGCAGATTCGATGAGTTCAGCGCGGTATTCTTCGACTTTGTCCACCATATCTGCGGGGACTTCGCCCAAAGCGTAGTTTTCTGGCTTGCCGGAATCATCCCAAATATAGGACTGGCGAGTGAGGAGATCCACCACGCCCACAAAGCTGGTTTCCTCGCCGATCGGCAAGACCATAACCAGGGGTTTGGCTCCGAGGATGGTCTTCACTTGCTCTACGACCCGGTAGAAATTTGCACCAATCCGGTCCATTTTGTTGACGTAAATCACACGGGACACACCCGAGTCATCAGCATAGCGCCAGTTCGTTTCCGATTGCGGTTCCACGCCGCCGGAGGCGCAGAACACACCTACCCCACCGTCAAGCACCTTGAGCGAGCGGTAAACTTCAATAGTGAAGTCCACGTGGCCTGGAGTATCGATGACATTGAACTGATGGCCTTTCCAGAAACACGACGTAGCAGCGGATTGAATGGTGATGCCGCGCTCGGCTTCCTGTTCCATGAAGTCCATGGTGGAGGCGCCATCGTGCACCTCGCCGATCTTGTGGATCTTACCGGTAAGTTTGAGAATCCGCTCTGTGGTCGTGGTTTTGCCGGCATCGACATGTGCGAAAATGCCGATGTTGCGATACTTGGTGAGGTCCTTCATGCCTGGATGTGTTTCTGTGTTACGGGTGGGGAAAATGCGGCGGGGGCGAATTGCTAGTCGGCTAAATCATTTTGGCAATCCCAGAGTCGCAAATATCGCCATTATTTAGCCAATTTGACAAAAAAGTCACTGCTTTGCAGGCTGCTCTGGGAATTATACACCCGGCGCGCCGTCTTGATGGACGGCCATTGATTGGCACCAGTCGCTTGCAATTGGGATTTCAGGCCTTGGATGCCTGGTCCCGCAGGTATTGGTAAATCCGGTCCTTCAGTGCAGTGCGTTCGAATTTCATCTTCTCAATTTCCTCGTCAGCAACTGGAACCTGGCGCTCCTCAAGTAGGCGGATCTCGTCGTCGATGTAATCATGCTTGGCCACTAGAGCGTCGAACTTCTTGTCTGTAATCCGGAGCTCATCGAGCTTGCGGCGGTATTCTGGGAACTCATGGCTGATGTCGTGGTGTTCGGAGAGCATGGGGTCGGTTTATGGGTTAAGGGTTGGAAATGTGGCACTAAGTGTGAACATCGCAAACCCGCCTACGCCAGACAAAAAGATGAGTTTTTTACCCGACTACCCTTCCAAATTTGGCTTGCTTCACCCGTTTGGGGGGCTTTGCCTCTTGTGAGATCCCGCTACGCGCCGCCATACCGCGCCTGCAACCAACTAACCATGAACCTAAGCCACTCTGCATTTCTATACCGTCCGGCTTTCCACGCCTTAACAATCATCTTGCCGCTCGCCCTTTCCTTGTCGGCTATGGGCGATGTCACCCTTCCGGCCGTCTTTTCAGAGCATGCGGTGTTGCAGAAATCCGCAAAAACAGCGGTCTGGGGCAAAGCATCTGCCAATGAGAAAGTGACGATCACCCTCGATAAATCCATTGCCACCGTCATCGCCGACGCTGACGGCAAGTGGAATACCATGCTGGATCTGACAAAAGAAGGCCAGGGGCCATACGATATGACTGTGGCGGGATCTAATAAAATCACGATCCGTGATGTGGTCATTGGGGAGGTGTGGGTTTGCTCCGGGCAATCTAACATGAGTGTCGGTCTGGGAGATGACCTTTACTGGAAAGAGGAGATTGCAAAATGTGAAAATCCCCAACTCCGGCAGTTTACTCCTAATGCCAGTATCGCCGACCTCACACCTCAGGAAGACCTCCCCGGGCACTGGATTCTTGCCTCTCCCTCGAACGGCCCGGCTTTCTCGGCTGTGGCTTACTACTTCGGGAAGAGTGTTCAGAACAAGCTCAAGGTCCCCGTTGGCCTGATCAAAACCTGCTGGGGCGGCACGCCCTGCGAGGCATGGACCAGTGCGCAGGCGCTAGACACAGTGCCCGAGTTGAAGCAGGGCAAGGACAAGGTTGTCACAGACTATCAGAATTTTCAGGACTATCTCACCAAACACAAGACATGGGTGGAGAAATATCAGCGCGGCGACCGCCCTCTGCCACAGAACCTCGATGCCTACGTAAAACCGGATGCGCCTACGGATGGATGGAAAACCATCACGCTCCCTAACAAATTCTCAGACATTGGACTGCCCGACTCCGGTGCCGTGTGGCTGCGCAAGAAAATCACACTGCCCCCGAACGGGCTCAACCAACCGAGCGGTGTTGGATTAGGAGACTTTCGCGACAACGTGACGCTTTTTTGGAACGGTCGTAATGTGGGCAGCAAGGACGTCAGCGTGGTGGGCGGCGGATTTTATATCTCAGGTGAATTTACGCCGACTAAAGAGATCACTTTGGCTGTCCGGGTCACTTGTTCATCTGACGGCATGGGCATCCTTCCGGGGAAATCCCATTTCGGCGAGCAATGCAGCGGCCCCCTCAAGGGTGAATGGCTGGCCAAGGTGGAATATGAGTTACCGCCGCTGGATGCCGAGGCCAAGGCCTCGCTGCCGGTTCTTCCTCCCTTCCCTGCCTATGAAAAATCTAATATTGCCACGTTTCTATACAACGGCATGGTGCATCCCTTCATCCCTTACCGCATTGCAGGGGTAGTTTGGTATCAGGGTGAGACCAATGCTAACCGGGCTTTCCAATACCGCACAGCATTCCCACTCATGATCAAGGATTGGCGCAAACAATGGGGACAGGGAAATTTCCCGTTCTACTATTGCCAACTCGCCAACTTTAACAACATCCCAGATGCTCCCGGAGAGAACGATTGGGCTGAACTCCGTGAAGCCCAAGACATGACTCTTTCCCTCCCCAATACTGGAGAAGCCATTCTCATCGATATCGGCGAGGCCGCCAATATTCACCCGCGCAATAAAAGGGACGCGGGTGTGCGTGTGGCCCTGGCCGCTCTCGCCAAAACCTACGGCCAACGCGTCACCTACTCTGGCCCTACTTACCAGTCAATTGCTGTGGAAGGCGACAAAGTTCGCGTCCATTTCAAAAATGCTACTGGTGGTCTTATTGCCAAGCAGTTGCCCGCCACGTATATTCCCACGACGGTTCACATGGAAACCACAGCTCCGCTGGTCCGCAAGTTACCTAACAGCGAAGTGGAAGGATTCGCCGTTTGTGGTGAGGACAAGAAATGGGTATGGGCGGATGCATCTATCAAGGATAGCGAGGTTATCGTCTCAGCACCCGGGGTAAGCAAACCCATTGCCGTTCGTTACGCCTGGGCCAGCAATCCAATCTGCAATCTCTACAATGGAGCAGGCCTGCCCGCAGGTCCCTTCCGTTCAGATTCCTTCCCTAGTATTACGGAAAAAGCGCGGTATTGATGCTCAAAGGCAGGAGGTTTTTAAATGCTAGACCCGGCTACTCAATCCTGCATACAGCCCGGAAGCCTGACAGGCTTGACGCCCGTGGAGGTGGCAGCAGCGCTTCGCCATTTGCCGGGCTTGGTGTTTTTTGACAGTGTCGGCAATCTCCCTTCATCTTCGGGCCATGCGATCTCTGTGATTGCCGCTCGCCCTGCGCGCACGCTAAAAGGATCTATTCACACTCTTGTAGGGCGCGAACTATTAAGAAACTCTCTAGCAAAATTCCAGATTCTGGCGGACGATCACGGATTCCCAATAGGCGGCCTGTGCGGATGGGTGGATTACGAGGGGGATTTCGTGTTTGGCGAGTATCATGAAATGCTGGTCTTCCGCCACAATGACCAGACATGGTGGGAAACCGGACGACTGTCAGAATGCCTGCGTGAATCAGTAAGTGAGGCCGTGGAAATCGGTCCCTTCACTGCCGCAACAAGCCGGGAGTCGTTCCTCGATGGCATTGCGCGGATCCAGGAATGGATCGCGGCGGGCGATATCTATCAGGTGAATCTGTCCCAAGCATTCACGGCCCGCGTGGCTGGAGGTTCGTTGTTCGGGCTCTATAAGAAACTGCGCGTAGCATCGCCCGCGCCTATGGCAGCGTGGTTGTCGCTGGACGGTAGAGAAATTCTCAGCTCTTCCCCGGAATCTTTCCTGAAAATCTCCGGTCGCAACATTGAAACCCGCCCCATCAAAGGCACCAGACCACGATTTGAGGACCCGGTCGAAGACAGACGATCAGCGGATGAACTCCAAACCTGTGCCAAGGAAAATGCGGAGTTGGTGATGATCACGGACTTACTGCGTAATGACCTCGGCCAAATCTGCGAGTTTGGCAGCGTGGAGGTGGTTAAAATGCTGCAACTCGAAACACTCGCCCAAGTCCACCACCTCGTCTCCACCGTAACTGGTGTACTGAGAGCGGAAACTGATGCCATAGACGCGCTCTCGGCTTGTTTCCCCGGTGGCAGCATTACCGGCGCCCCGAAAATCCGCGCCATGGAAATCATTCATGAGCTGGAGCAACAACCGCGCGACATCTACTGCGGCTCGATCGGTTGGCTGGGATTCAATGGCGAGAGTTCGTTCAACATAGCCATCCGCACACTCATCCGCTCAAACAACCGCCTAGTCTACCAAACGGGCTCCGGCATCGTTGCTGATTCTGATCCACAGAAGGAATATGAGGAAACCCTCCACAAGGCTGCCGGCATTCGCCTAGCTTTGTCGGCGGTCTACAGTGTGCAGTGATCCCCCGCCCAAAAAACACTTTCAAAGACATCCACAAGCCGCTTGCTAACTGAAATTCCCCGGGCTATTCCCTTCTGCACCACTCGCCCCCGTAGTTCAATGGATAGAACGGAGGTTTCCTAAACCTTAAATGCAGGTTCGATTCCTGCCGGGGGCACCAACAAGATGTAGAGTAAGTGCTATTGTCGCTCACCACCCCTCACATTTTCATCTCCTTCATCATGCGGGAGACATCTTCGAACTGATGGACTAGTCCCTGAAATATGACGAAGGTGAGCCAGCTGGAGGCCACAACGGCGGCAGTGATCACAAGTTTCCAGAAGAGGTGAAGCTTCGGATGTAACCAGACTGAGGGCAACGCGAAGGGTGGCAGGATGACGAACATCAGCACGATGAACGACACCCTAAAATACCATGCAAGCGCGGGCTGGGGATTCTCAGGCAGCAAAGGCGGGATATAACGGTTGGGCTGTCCGTCTAGGAACTCCTTGCAGTGCTTACACTTGATCGCTTCGTCTTGAATCTCTTCAGCACAGTAGGGACATTTTTTCATAGGAATCGGTTTGAGGCTGGTCTGCCAGCCACCGTAAACAAGCAAGCCTGCCGCTCGTCATCAATGAGATTGTGAGTTCCGACATGCGATGGGCGAATCAGCAGGGTAATTAGGACTAGTGCCATAGGCCCATATGTCAAGACAAAGCCGGGCGCGAGTCCCACTGATCACTTAGCCGCGTGGCCACTTGAGGTGCCAGAAATATCCAGAATTCGCTTGATCTTAGCAAGATCTGGGTCACGATATCCCAATTCCAACCCATATGAAAATCATTACTTTATTCATTGCTTCAGCAGCATTCGCGCTCACGCTTTCCAACTGCTCAGCTCCAGCCGGCCCAGCCACCCAAAGTGGTGCACTCGCGGGCGGTGCACTGGGTGCTGTTGCAGGCGGCATCATTGGTCACCAGAGCGGAAATACTGCTGCAGGTGCAGTGCTTGGCGGAGTGGTTGGTGGCACCACCGGTGCTCTTATTGGCAACCAGAAGGACCAACAGCAATATCAACAACCACCCTATCCCAATAGAGACTAAAACTCGGATTTCTAACCCAACGGGACCCTCACCTCAGAGGGTCCCGTTTTTTTGGGTTCAAATCCGGTCTCGTGACGCTCAATCTTTAGCCGCGTGCATCCCCACTTTATGATTCGCCTGTCCCTATACCTGTTTGCACTGATCGCATACGTCCCTACGGCGCAGGCTGGGTTTGAAGTTGGCGGCAATACTCCTGCCACCAAAGCCGAGTTGTTTTCCGAAGCTAGAGCCATCGCGCCCGGCAGCACCTTCACTCTCGCCCTCAAGCTCGATCAGCCCGAAGGTTGGCACAGTTATTATAAGAATTCAGGCGGGGTGGAACAATCCCCCGCTATCCAATGGAAGCTGCCGCAAGGGTTCTCCGCAGGGCCCATACAATGGCCCGTCCCTGCCGTGAAGGATGGTTACTTCGGCAAGAGTTTTGTATATCTGGGCAGTCCTGCTTTTCTGGTCGATATCACTGCGCCTGCCGTATTGCAGACCAAGGAAAATGTAACTCTGACAGCATCCGCCACGTGGCAAATCTGCTCGGACTTATGCCGTGATGAGAACCAAACACTCACCCTCACCCTGCCTGTGGTGGCTAAGCTGGAAAAGGCCCCGGAGAATGCCAACCTGTTCGCAAATGCCCGGGCAAGCCAGCCCGTTATGCCCACGAATTGGCAAATCTCCGCCCAACCGAAAGACGGTGACATTCTGGTGCGGTTGGTGCCCAGCAGCGCGCTGGAGAATGATCCCACTGATTTCATTCCAGACCAGCCATTCGTCCAAGCTGCCAGTGATGGTGGCTCTATTAGGCATGAGGATGGCGTCTGGCTCATCCGGCTGAAACGTGTAACCAAGGATGCCTTTGACAAGCCGGTTGCCATGGGGGCATCCGTTTCCGGGATACTGTTGGGAAAGCAACCAATCAGGATACAGGACACCGCCATTGCCGCAATGGAAACCATCTCTCAGTCCCTGTCGTTTTCCCGATTCCTGCGTATCCTTGGCGGAATGCTGTTAGGCGGGATGATTCTTAATCTGATGCCGTGTGTATTTCCGGTGATCGGCTTGAAAATAATGGGCTTTGTGAACCAATCCGGCTCGGACCGAAAAAAAATCGCCATGCATGGCCTCACGTTCACACTGGGAGTGCTTGTTTCCTTCGGCGTTCTCAGCGGCATTCTGTTTGCGGCTCGCTCGGCGGCGGGCGCGGATTCTATCGGTTGGGGGTATCAGCTCCAAAACCCGTGGGTGGTCTTCACGCTAATGCTACTGATGTTCGTGCTCGCGCTCAATATGTTCGGAGTTTTTGAGGTGGGAATAGGCGCCACTTCCATTGGTGGTTCGCTGCAATCGAAACATGGTTTGTCTGGATCCTTTTTCTCCGGAGTGCTGGCCACAGTGGTCGCCACCCCTTGCTCGGCACCGTTTCTCGGTCCCGCCATTGCCGTGGCCATTGGTCTGCCTGCTTTCCAGTTTTTCACAGCGTTTGGGGCCATGGCCGTAGGCCTCGCGCTACCCTATCTCGTGCTGTCTATTTTCCCTGGGTTGGTCGGTTTTCTGCCACGCCCCGGTGTGTGGATGGAGAGTTTCAAGCAAGGCATGTCATTCTTGCTGTTTGCCGCTGCTGGTTACCTATTGTGGGTATATGCCGGGCAGATCGAGGGTGATAATTTGTTAGGTCCTATATTCGGTTTGTGCTGTGTTGCCGTGGCAACTTGGATACATGGCCGCTGGAACTTGCCGCACCGCAAGCGTGGCACCCGTACCGCTGCATTCGTTTTAGCTATCCTGTTTGCCGCCACAGGGGTTTTTCTCGCTAAGCCTCCCCAGCCCTCGGCCCTCGTATGGGAACCCTGGTCTGAACAACGCGTTACAGCTCTGCTGGACGAGGGCAGACCAGTATACATCGACTTCACCGCAAAGTGGTGTGCCACCTGTCAGGCCAATAAACTGCACGCATATACCTCGGAAGTTGTGGCGCTAATGAAAAAAAAGGGCGTGGCCACCCTCAAGGGCGATAAAACTAGACCCAACCCACAAATCGAGGCCGCCTTGCAAAAGTTCGGGCGCAGCGCCATTCCCGTGAACATTCTGCTCACCCCGGGCAAGGAACCTGTCATCCTGCCCGAACTCCTCACTCCGGGGAGTTTGCTAGAGGTCTTGGGGAAATTGTGACCCTTGTTCATTCTCCAGGCTAGACTCCACGCGCTATTCCAGTCTAGATTTCCCGGCATGAAACCTCGACCTTCCGGCCCACCACGTCCGCATGGCAGACAGGCTCGCGAAAACCGCCACGTTCAGGCCGTAGAGAAGACCGCGCCCGCGCTTGATGAAGATGAGGTTTTGGCCATAGTGACGCAACATGCCACACCTTTCGTGCTGATTCTCGACTGTGTGCAAGATCCGCATAACCTCGGGGCCATCCTGCGCACTGCGGATGCTGCGGGTGTGCATGTTGTAGTAGCCCCCAAGGACAAGGCGGTGGGCATCACCGAAACCGTGCGCCGGGTATCCGTAGGCGCGGCAGATCATGTGCCGTTCGCGCAAGTCACCAATCTCGCCAGGGTAATGGAAAAGCTTAAGGCTGCGGGCCTATGGTTCGTGGGCACCTCGGATCATGCGAAATCCAAATCCATCTACGAACTGGATCTCACAGGACCACTGGCCCTTGTGATGGGAGCCGAAGAAAAAGGCATGCGCCGTCTTACCGAGGAAAACTGTGATTTCCTGGCCTCGTTGCCGATGGCAGGAAGGGTCGAGTGCCTCAATGTTTCAGTAGCCACAGGGATATGTCTGTTCGAAGCCGTGCGCCAACGCCGGTTAAGACCATGAGAGAGCCAGTCCGCATACTATCAGACATCCACCTCGGTCACAAGGTGTCAAGGGTTGAGCGGGTGGATGCCCTGCGCCCCCTCATCGCAGGTGCAGGGACGATGGTGTTCAACGGCGACACATGGCAGGAACTGTCGAAAGGACAGCGCAATCGCTCCGCCGTGATGCTGGCCGAACTCAAGACCATCTGTGCGGAGGAAGGAGCTGATACTGTGTTTCTATCAGGCAACCACGACCCGGGCTGGCCCGGCGAAGGCTGGCTTGGTCTGGCAGGCGGACGGATCATCGTCACGCACGGAGACACCTTGCTATTCGATGGCTCGCCGTGGAAACGGGAGGTTCTGAGTGGCTCTCAGCGGGTGAAGGAATTATGGTCTCAACATCCCAATGCGGACGTCGATGTGGCTGAACGCGTCAAACTTGCGCGGGTAATTGCCCGCACGCTGTGTTTCGAGGAGTTGACACATGGCAAGACCCTCATAAGGCGAGCATGGGATGCGGCGCTTCCGCCGAAACGGGCGATCAAAATACTCCAGGCATGGTTCACTCAGCCAGCTTCCGGAGCCGCATTCTGCTCCCGATATTTTCCACAGGCGGAATTTCTCGTGTTAGGACACTTCCACCGTCAGGGCTGTTGGGCGCGCGGAGGGCGGCGTATCATCAATACGGGCTCATTCATGAACCCAGGCCGCGCCCACTGGGTGGAGTGGAATCAGGGCCGCCTCAGTCGCGGCGTGATCGATGAATCACCCGCCATCTGCCACATCGGCAAGACCCTTGGTACATGGAAGCTGGAAGATTCCTGATTATGTTAGGATGAAGCCAAAAGCAACGAGTATTGGCATTCTTACGGCATACGGAAGATTTTTTTATTGATTGGATCACGGGCAAGTTGTCCCGAGTGGAACCCCTCGACATTAATGATGTCGTGGGGTTCAAAGGGGCTAATCACTTCGTTAGGATTGGCGGTAGCCCGCGCAGTTGGGTAATCACCGGGGCGAGTGGGCGCGGGTTGGTCGTCCGTGTTAGGTTGACTACCGTCCGTGGGCTGTCCGGTGGTGGAATCATCCCCGTAAGGACTCCCCTGTTCGGTTGGATTAGGAGGAATTGGCCTGAATTGAGGAGGCGGGGCCGGAGTTGGAGTGCAGCCAACCAAGAGGATGAGGGACGATGCGGCGGATACGAGTGGTATATTCATGCGAGGGGAACTGGATTTCATGGGGCTTAGCAATTTCGGGTTGTCAGGCAATCAGATGCTTCGAAAGTATGGCCAACTTGCGGGTGGTTGAAACACGGTAACGTTTCTTCAGCACGCGAAACCCGTCGCGCCGCATTTCATCAAGTAAGTGGTGATAGATCTCCCCCATGATGCGCGCAGGGGTAAGGGCAGCCTTGTCAGCTGCAGGCTGGATAGCCGCCGCCTCACAGAAGAATCCTTCCGCACGGTCTGCCTCAAATGTCATCAGCGCGAGGAACCGAGCATCATCTGTGCATTCAATGAGATCCGTTTCGGTATAGCCGAAACGTGCAAGGTCCTCCAGTGGCAGGTAGATGCGCGCACCGTTGTCGAGATCCTCACGAATGTCGCGAAGGATGTTGGTCAGTTGCAGCGCGCGGGCGAGTGCCACGGCATAGGCTTCTGAGCCCGGATCCTTGCAACCGAACAGCCGGATCGAAACCAAGCCCACTGCGCACGCGACCTTCCAGACATATTCCGAAAGATCCTCCCATGTGGCAAAGCGCATCGGGTACAAGTCTATAATACAACCATCAATAATGGCAGTCATCAGCCCAGTGGGAATGCCGCAACGGTCGCGCATTTCCAAGACCTGTTGTTGCAGTGCTCCGCCTGACAGAAATCCGGAGACAAGCCCGTTTTTCCACGCATTCAAGATAGCGGCCCTGTCCGCGACTGGCAGCTTGGCATCATCCGCCAGATCGTCCATCGTGCGGCAGAATGCGTAAAAGACCTCCATATCATCCCGGCGTTCACGCGGCATGATCCGCAGGGCGAATGCCAGATTCGATTTAGCACGCCGGGTGATGTCCGTGGCGTCGGTCACGATTTCAGTGGATGAGCCCCCAGTGCCCGGTGGTCAGCGGCCACAGTGAGAAGAACCCCGATCCAACGATGTCATATTGTTTCACTGGCCCCCAGTAACGTGAGTCCAATGAGTTTCCTGTATTGTCGCCCAAGGCGGCATACTCGCTCATGCCGGGCGTTTCTGTATTTGTTAGGGTTAGGGTATCACCCGGTTTGGCGATGTACTGCCTGTGAGGCAGCGCTCCCTGCCTATTAAACTCAGGAGAGGCGTATCCGTAACCACCTGGGTTGATCGCATATATCCCCTGCCCCCGGATCACCCGTTGGATGCCATGCTCTTGGGCGATTTTCCCATTCACTAATAAATTGGGAGACTGGACGGAGATTGTGTCGCCAGGGACACCGCAAAGGCGCTTGATGTAATGTGAGCCCTCGCTCCCTCGGTCATGGATTCCGCGAATTCCGCGGGTTTCGAACACAAAAACCTCTCCACGCTCGGGCTTGCGGAAGTGATAGGAAAACTTGTCCACTAGCACCAGATCGCCTGCATCCACATAGCCCTCGCACAGCACGGTGCCCTTGGGTATGAGGCTATGGTTCCGGTATGCAGCTTGCGCTACCGCCTTCAAACCAGCCTCGTAACAAGGGTTGGCTGGTGCTGGCAAAGGGATCGGATCGGAATCCGTGAAACAAATCTCCCCACGGCTGAAGAAGTGCATCCACTGGACATCCCGGACCACCGGCCTACCATCACTATCGTATGCTAGATGCCTATCCCTGTCGGTGACGATTTTCACATACGAACGACCGCGCGTGGCCATCTCGATTATGCGCTGTGGCAGTGACGGCCATTGTGCCTCGGGCAGTTGCTTGCCAATGATGCCGTTGAGAGTGGGTTGCATCGAGCCGGTGGGGATACGAAAAGGTTGCAGGTAGTATGCACGCAGACCTAGGGCAATGACGATGGCCACGAACATCACCTCCACATTTTCTTCCAGCCAACCCACTGGCTTTTCATGAGGTAGGGCATTGTCACACACCGCGCTGACTTGCTTGGACGCCTCATCCACCTTGGTGCGGTCACCGGATTTGATTGCCGTCAGCAAATCGCTGCGCCGGGATTCAATCTCCGCGATCCGATCCGGTGCCAGCAGGTCACGTTTGTAATGCACGAATTTACGAGCACCCTTGACCAGATGCAGGGCTTCTTTTTTCCAACTCGGCTTGAACATGGGGGCTATTCTCGCGGCTCTTCCGCCAGACTGCAAGCCCGGAGAATAGGGCGAAAACCGGCATGCCCCGCAATTTCCGGAATGGGATTCATCCCCTTGATTTTTAGACCGATTGCCCAAAGAGATTGCCGGAAGCCTGCGCCTGACCCAAATCCTGGATGAAGCGGATGAAAAACCCCACACCCTGTTGCAGGGCCTCGATGGAGATGAACTCATCTGCTGTGTGGGCCTGATCTATGGAACCCGGACCCATGCAGATGCTCGGCACGCCACCTTTAGAAAGATGCGCCGCATCCGAAAACCACGGGGCCCCTGCCAGAACCGCGCCGTGCTCCATCAACAACCGGACCACTGGATGATCCGCCGCCGTTTCCATCGGTGGGTTTTCATGACAACGCACAATTTCGACAGGCAAATCGTGCCGGACAATGGATTTCTCTAACGAAATAAGTGCACCCCCAGCCGCCGCGAGTGTGGGTGTGATGCGGATGTCGAGTTCAGCTTCGGCAAGGTCCGGCACGATATTGGGTCGTGAACCTCCGCGGATCAGGCCAATGTTCATGGTCGAACGTCCAAGCACGGGATGTGTGAATGTGGCGAGTTCCGCACCAAGATGTTGGTCCAGTTGGTCTAGGGCGCGGGTGAGTTTGAGGATGGCGTTATCACCGCGTTCTGGTAGCGAACTGTGTGCTGCCTTGCCAGCAGCGCGTAGTGTTGCCCATAAGGAGCCTTTGGTGACATGCACAACTTCCATGGATGTTGGCTCGCCAACCAGGGCGAAGAGGTATTCCGCACCATGGCGTTTTACAAAGTCCTTTGACCCCCACTGACCGGATTCCTCTCCCATGAATGCTACGAAATCCACAGCTACGGGCATGGTGGCCAGAATGTCTTGGTTCTCATGCAGAGCCCAGAGCATCGCGGCCATAGGGCCTTTGGTGTCACTCGCACCACGCCCCAACAAACTGCCATCACGAATCTCACCGCCGAAGGGATCGATGCTCATACCCTCCACGCCCACCGTGTCGAGGTGCGGTCCTAATAAGATCCTGGGACGCCCATCTTGCGGCGCGAATCGTGCGATCAGATTGGGCCTGCCGGGCTGAACTTCCTCCAATACGACCTCCGCTCCTATTTTCTCCAGCCAGCCTGAAAGGAAGATGGCGAGGGCATTTTCTCCTGTTAGGTCGAAGCCCGCAGCATGGTCTGGATTCACCGAGGGAATGCGGACAAGTTGCTGAAGGAGAGTTACCGAGTCCGCACTCATTGCTGGGAGGAGGGCGCGGCCTTTTTGTCGAGGGCCGCTTTAATATTGGTGATGAGTTCGCGATCTGCCTCAGCGATGCGCTCCAAGGGAATTTCAACTGCCTTCTGATTGATCAAGAGGCGGACTTTGCCGTCGCGAATCAAGGTGGGATGCGCCGGTGGCGTCGGCGTAACGGGTGCAGCGGCACCCTGTGGGGTTTCCACAACCATATCCTCGAAGGCTATCAGCTTGCCCGTGAGGATTTTGCCGTCGGTGCTGCTCCAAATGTGAGATTCAGAAAGCACAATGTGGGTGATATAGCGGGTTTTCTTGGCAGCCTCTTCCTTCGGCACCACTTCCACGCCTCCGCCAATAGACGCCCCGCCACCGATAGAACGGGACTGGAACTGATTCGGCGCGGCTGGCACCACGATCTGGGCGAAACATCCACAGGTGAGGATGAGTCCAGCCCAAAGTCCATGGAGAGTAGCTTTCACGTGGCAAAGGTAGCTTGAAAATGACAGCGTGGCCATTGGAAAGTGGAGGAACTGTGAGCAAGAACCACAAAAGAAGATGCAACTTGCTCCTCTTCCGCACTGCCATGGGTCGCTCGCGCACTCAAGATCCTCAATTCAAAGTGGCATTCGCACCCACCGTGGTGTATGTGTTCCGCATGCCCTCCTCAGTATTCTATTCCTGTGCTTTGATCACCGGCGCCTCCTCAGGACTTGGTGAGGAATTTGCCCTACAACTAGCCCCTCAAGTCGGACGTCTGGTTCTGGTGGCACGCCGCCAATTGCAGATGGAGGAACTGGCAGTGCGCATTCTCGCCGAATTCCCAGAGATAGATATCCTGGTGTTCGTTGGGAATCTAACGATTTCTGCCGACCGCGTGCGATTGTCAGAAACTCTGGCGGCGCGCGGGTGGGCACCGGATCTGTTGGTCAACAATGCTGGCCTCGGCGATTATGGCGAATTCGCGTCTGCGGAGTGGTCGAAAATTGAGTCCATGCTGCGCGTCAATATGGAGGCTCTCACACATCTCACTCACTTGTTCATTCCGAGCATGATCAGCAACAGCAGCGGCGCGGTCCTCAATGTCAGTTCATTGGCAAGTCTGATGCCCATCCCGGATCTGGCAGTCTATGCCGCCACCAAAGCTTACGTGACGAGTTTTTCAGAAGCCCTGAGAATCGAACTGCGCGGGCACGGCATCAACGTGCTAGCGGTATGCCCGGGACCGGTTCATACTGGCTTTGGTGCAGCCGCACAGCGTTCAGCCAGTGCGGCAAAAATCCCCGGACGGGAATGTTTCTACGTACCCAAGGAACAGGTCGTGGAGGAGTCTTTGGCTGCCTTGTGGCGCAAGCGTGCCCGCGTCTATCCAGGCTTGAGAACCGCCGCAGTCGCGGTGCTGATTTCCGCTGCACCTATTGTGTTGCTGCGCTGTCTCATGAGCTTCCGCCCGAGAAAGGCCGAGTAGTGCGCTGGATCTATAGCCGGAGTGTCATCCCATACTGAATGGATGACCCGCCTATGCTAGGCGGTCTACGCCCGGGCTCACAGGAAATACGTGAGAACCGCCCTAGTTGCTGACGACTCAAACCCCACGGTGGTGGATTGAAGTCAATCTTTCATAATCGCGCTTACACCCGACCTTGGGATCAAGCGTTAGAGCACGTTTATATTCAACACATGCGTCTAAGACTAATCCACTGCTCTCGTGGGCAAGGCCAAGCGCACGCCTCAAAGCGGCCTCTACCTTTGGTTTGTGACTGAGTTCCTTGCGTAGCAACCCTGTCCTGATGCGAGCCATAATCGCTTTCAGATCTTCACCGCTAGCCGTTGCCTTCTTCACTGCCTCGCATGCTTTTATAGAGAAGTTATAAGTGTCATACCATTGAGCTTGGTCTTTGTATTTCTCATGCAAGGCCTCGGGGCTGTTCCGCCGCGCATACTCCTCTGACCTTCTCTGAACTGCTCGTTTGGATAGGACCTGCATGTTCTTTTTGTAATCTATGTGCCGCCTTATCGATTCTTCCATTAATTTTTGTGGCATGCCCGATGGAAGCAAACCATGTGCGATCGCCTCTATCTTGAGAACAGGATCCCAACTGAGACCTGAATTTATATAGAAAGGGGGATGATCAATTCCTAATGCATCAGGGAAAATATTACGATCACCAGGAGCCGCCCAAATTGGATCATCCTTCAATGCGATCATTCCGGTCTCTTGGGTATTTGGATTCATCGCCTGGATGAGCGGAGCAAAAATTCGCCCGCCAGCAATCATCCACCGATCTTTCCACTCCTCAGAAATTTCAGTCGTGTATTTGACCAACATCCAAGCAGGATATATTTCATCATCTACGTGTGAGCGTTTTAACCACTTCTTAGCTGCGCCTTGGGCAATATCAATTTGCAGGCCAAGAAGCGTATCCATGGTTTTAAATGACCGCAAATCACCTTCACTGTCAGGATCACACGGGAATTGCCATCCATCCGGGTTGTCAGGAAATCCAAGATCTGCGGAATAACCGCGTTGCCTCAGATATTTATGCAGACGGGCGCGGCCTTGAGAAACGCCAATGCGATCACCTGTGACATCCATGGTCACCGCCTTGATCTCTGCCAAGTAACCGGCATCATGCAACCCAGGCCACATGCATTCCAAATGCATAGCGGCCCATTCGGAATCCCATATTCCATCAGGTTTATCTCGCGGTATTTCCATCAGGGATTTTTTCTCTGTCCAGTTTTTCGCTTCCATCGTCCCCCCTATCAGACGTGCGCTGGCACTTCCGGTGTCACTGGCGCGGGATGTGGGTTGTTTTTCCCCCCGAAGATCCGTGAAACCAAGACGAAGAAGAACGGAATGAAGAGCAGGTCGATGAATGTGGCGGAGAGGAGGCCGCCAGTGACCGCCGTGCCTATAGCATTCTGGGCGGCAGCACCTGCGCCGGTGGTGAGAGCGAGCGGTAGAGTGCCGAAGAAGAACGCCAGTGATGTCATAATCACCGGACGCAGCCTGATCCTCACAGCTGTTAAGGTGGACTCAATCAACCCGTGACCCTGATGCATCTGGTCCTTGATGAACTGAATAATGAGAATGGCGTTTTTAGTAGATAGTCCCACGGTTGTTAGTAGTCCAATCTGTAGGTAGACGTCGTTGGGCAGGACACGCAGCGTCACTGCAGTCACCGCTCCCACCAGCCCTAGTGGCAGCATCAGCAGATTGACGAAAGGAATGGTCCAGCTTTCGTACAGGGCCGCCACGCTGAGAAACACTACTAGCAGCGAAATAGCATACAGTGCGGGTGCTTGGGCTCCGGCGTTTTTCTCCTCATAGGATAAACCTGTCCATTCGTATCCAATACCTGGCGGGAGCTGGGCCGCCAGCCTTTCCATTTCGGCCATGGCCTCTCCGGTGCTCACACCTGGGGCAGGTTGGCCCATGATTTCCACCGAGGGGATCCCATTGTATCGTTCCAGTCGCGGGGATCCATACTGCCAGTGCGCGGTGGAAAACGCGGAAAAAGGCACCATCTCGCTGCGATTGTTTTTCACATACCATTTGTTGAGGTCCTCTGGCAACATGCGGAACTTGGCATCTGACTGAAGGAACACCTTCTTTACTCGGCCGTTCTCGATGAAGTCGTTCACGTAATTACTGCCCCATGCAGTGGAAAGCACATCATTGATGCTGTCTAGCGACACTCCCAGAGCACCCGCCCTGACGTCGTCAATGTCCAACTGGAACTGCGGTGTGTCATCCTGACCGTTCGGACGCACGCCGGTAAATTTCGGATTTTTCATGGCCATGCCGAAAAGCTGGTTCCGCGCTGCCATCAAATCCGCGTGGCCCAGCCCACTGCGGTCCTGAAGCATGAAGTCGAATCCGCTTGCCTGCCCTAGTTCCACCACGGCGGGTGGCATGAAGGCGAATGCCATGCCGTCCTTGAATTTTGAGAACGCCCCCATGGCCCTGGCCGCCAGCGCGGGAGCCTTAAGGTCTGCAGTCTTGCGCAGTTTCCAGTCCTTCAATTTCACAAACGCCAAGCCCATGTTCTGGCCTCGTCCGGCATAACTGAAGCCAGCAACAGTGATCACAGAATCCACTGTTTGCTTCTCATTTTCCTCAAAGTGTTTTTCCACCTTGTGCATGACATCCACCGTGCGTTCCAACGCGGCACCGGGAGGCAGACTGACCAAGCAAATGATGAACCCCTGGTCCTCTTCTGGGAGGAATGCGGTTGGCAGTTTATGGAAAAGAAAGAACATGCACGCTACGATAGCTCCATACACGAATAGATAGCGGACAGGCTTGCCGAACGATTTGCCCACGATGGATTCGTAGACCTCCCGGTTACGATCGAACATACGGTTGAACCAACGAAAAAAGACCCTAAACCATCCGGTCTCGCCCGCCGAGTGACCTTTGGCCACCGGCTTGAGTATTGTGGCGCACAATGCTGGCGTCAGAGTCATGGCCAGTATCACCGAAAGTATCATTGCGGAAATGATAGTGATGGAGAACTGCCGATAGATCACGCCAGTGGACCCGCTGAAAAACGCCATTGGGACAAAAACAGCCGTGAGCACAGTGACAATACCCCAGAGCGCACTGGTGATTTGGCTCATGGATTTGATGGTTGCCTCCTTGGGCGGCAGCCCTTCCTCACTCATGATGCGCTCCACATTCTCCACCACCACAATGGCATCGTCCACCAGCAGGCCGATGACGATGACCAGCGCAAACATGGTGAGAGTGTTAATGGAGTAGCCGCAAAGAGAAAGTATCCCGAAAGTGCCTAACAAAACAACCGGCACCGCGATAGTGGGAATAAGCGTGGCACGGAAATTCTGTAGGAAGAGGAACATGATGACGAACACCAGGCAAATGGCCTCTACAAGGGTCTTGACCACTTCCTCGATGGAGATCTTGACAAACGGTGTGGTGTCATATGGATAAACCACTTCCATGCCAGCTGGAAAGTATTTGGACAGCTCCGTCATCTTCTCCTTGATCCGGGTGGCGGTCTCCAAGGCATTAGCCCCGGCAGCAAGCCGGATGGCCATGGCGCCCACGGGTTTTCCTCGATAGAACGATTGCAAATCGTAATTTTCAGTGCCCACCTTGCACTCTGCCACATCCTTGAGTTGGACCACTGAGCCATCGGGGTTAGTGCGCAAGATGACTGAATTAAACTGCTCGGCCGTCCGCAGCAGGGTTCGCGCGGTGATAGTAGCGTTCAACTGCTGCCCTGGCACGGAGGGTGAGCCGCCAAACTGGCCGGCGGAAATTTGGGCATTCTGTGCCTGCAATGCTGCCGTCACATCACCGGTTGCCAGGTGATAATTATCCAGCTTATTAGGATCCAGCCAGATTCTCATGGCATTCTGGGATCCGAAGGTCTGCATTTCCCCCACCCCTTCAAGACGGCTAATTATATCCTGGACGTTGGAAACTAGATAATCGGTCAACGAGTTGCGGTCCATGCTGCCATCACCGGAGACCAACCCGACAAAGATCAGGAAGTTCTTGGTGGACTTGACCACCGAGATCCCCTGTCGCTGCACGATCTGGGGCAGCAGCGGTGTGGCCAGTTGCAGTTTGTTCTGCACCTGCACTTGGGCAATGTTAGGATCCGTGCCTGCCTTGAAGGTCAGGTTGATAGCCACCGTCCCCGAGGAGTCGCTGGTCGACGACATGTAGATCAGGTTGTCGAGGCCGTTGAGCTTCTGTTCCACCACCTGGGTGACCGTGTCTTGCGCAGTCTGCGCCGAGGCACCTGGATAGACTGCATTGATGGTGATCTGCGGCGGCGCAATAGGCGGATACTGTGAAACTGGCAAGGTTTTCACAGAAAGTAGACCAGCCATCGTGATCATAATGGCGATCACCCATGCGAAAATCGGACGATTGATGAAAAAGCGTGGCATTTGGGGAATCCTTTATTTCTTTTGAACCTTAGGCTGCGGAGCGATTGGCGGGACGCTGACGAAAGGAACCGCCTTCACGGGTGTCCCCGGCCTCGCCCTCTGGATTCCCTCCATGATCACCCGGTCTCCCGCTTTCAGTCCCTCGTTGACAAGCCAGTTTTCACCGACCGTCCGGTCTGTCTTGATCACCCGCGGTTCCACTTTCTCCTCAGCACCCACGACCATAACTATGGCATTACCGGCTGGATTGCGTGTGACTGCGCGTTGCGGCACCAGAATGGCCTGCTCCTTGACACCTTCCCTCAGCACAGCACTAACAAAAAGACCTGGCAACAACTCCTGTTTCGGGTTGGGGAACAATGTGCGCAGAGTGACAGAACCTGTGCTCTGGTCCACAAAAGCCTCGGCAAACTTGAGTGTGCCCTCCTGAGGATACTGAGAGCCGTCATCAAGGAACAATGTCACCTTTGCTTGGCCTTCTCCCGCGCTGAATTGGCCACTTTCCAGGGCCTTCCTGAGGCGCAGCATTTCAGCACTCGACTTCGTGACATCCACATAGACAGGATCCAAGTGCTGGATGGTGGACAGAGGTGAAGGCTGACCTGCAGTGACAAGCGCTCCGTTCGTCACTGCCGAACGTCCGATGCGGCCTGAAATTGGCGCAGTTACCTTGGTGTATGCCAGATTGATGCGGGCACTTTCCTGTGCGGCTTTGGCCGCTTCTATCTCGGCCTCAGCGAGTTTCTGTGCAGCCTCGGCGTCATCATAGTCCTGCTGACTCACTGCTTCGCTCTTCACCAGCCCCTTGTAGCGTTCCGCCTTAAGACGGAGCGGCACGAGATTTGCTTCGGCCTTGTCCAGTGCAGCGACGGTGGCGTTATAAGCTGCCTGATAGCTCGCCGGGTCGATCTGATAGAGCAGGTCGCCTGTCTTGACGTCGGTTCCCTCGGTAAACAGGCGGTTCTGGATGATCCCGCTCACCTGCGGTCGCACTTCGGCGGTGAGTGATGCGGCCACTCTGCCGGGCAGTTCAATAGTCAGCACAGTCCGCTGCGGTTGCACTGTCAGGACGGAAACTTCCGGGGAACCTCCTGGAGGAGGTCCTGCAGCATCAGGTTTTTTCCCGCAGGAGGCGAGCAGGATGAGTGGTAGAATCAGGTAGCGCATGGTTGTAAAGTGATGTGTCATGGGATATGGATGTTTGTTATATTCGGTTCCCGGATTTTTTTGTCCTCTACCATTCCCCACCGAGGGCCTTGATAAGGGATACAGAGACGGCCAGACGTTCAGCACGGACAGCATTTGCGGCGCGCTCGCTATCCAAGCGAGTGCGTTCCGCGTCTACAACGTCTAGAAAGCTCACAAGACCGGACTCATAACGTTTGAAGGACAGCTCAAAAGTCTTGAGTGCTGCGGCGAACGCATGGTCCTGCGCGACCTGTCGGCGTTCGAGGATTGCCCCCCCCTGCAGGGCATTTTCCACCTCGCGGATAGAGTCCAGCACTGTCTGCCGGTAATCCGCGCTGGCGGCCTCATGCGCGGCGATGGCTGCCTTCTTTTGGGATCTTAGTAGATTTCCTTGAAAAATGGGAGTTGTAGCATTGGCACCTAACGACCAAATGAGGGAGGAAGCACGGAATAGATTGTTCCATGTGTCCGAACTCAGACCACTACTGGAATTAATGGCAAACGACGGGTAGAATGCGGCAGTAGCCACCCCGATGTCTGCATTGGCCGCAGCCACCCTGCGCTCTGCCGCACGAATATCAGGCCGCTGGCGTAATACCTCGGATGGAACCGAAATCGGGATGGACGGAGGTGGGGGCAATTCAGCCCGCTCGGCAACACTGGAACCGGTGGCCATGGAACCCGTCAAAACCGCCAGCGCATTGACCAGGGTCACGCGCTGCTGGTCCAACTGGATTCTCTCGGCCTCAACAGTGGCTACTTCAGTTTCGGCACGTGCAAGGTCCAAGCCACTGAGGTTTCCTGCATCCCGGCGTTTGGTTAGGAGTTCCAGTGCTTTGCGACGAATTACAAGGGTCTTGTTGAGAACCACGCGGTCTGTGTCCACTGCACGCAGTGCCCAATACGTCTGCACCAGCTCGCCTGCCACACTGAGCCGCAATGCGTTAAGCGTTTCCCCGGCGGCCTGAGCGGTGGCGTTGGCGGATTCTACCTGACGGCGCACTTTGCCCCACACATCCACTTCATAACTGAAATCCACTGGAATAATGAAGTTGTCCTGATGAATGAACATGGACCCGCTCGAGCCCGTAAATCTGGAGTATGAACGGTTCACGTTGGCACCTGTGGTGACATCTGGAAAATACCGGGAGCGCGCGGCATTGCTCAGTTCCCGCGCCTGCCGCATGCGGGCTGCTGATCCGGCTATCTCCTGATTCTTTTCCAGAGACTGCTCCACCAAAGCCGTCAGCGTTGCATCATGATAGAGTTTCCACCATGCACGGGGTGCCGGTTGTGTGGTCGGAGTCTGCCGCTTCCAATGGGTGCTGCCTTGCGAAAAAGAGGCCGGCAACTCTATCTTGGGTGCCTGATGATTCGGCCCCACGGGCGCGCATGCAGTGAGAACCAAAAACGCAAAACAACACATCAAACGGCGGCGAGAGTCTCGGGTCGGCATGGGGTGCTCAAATTCAATCGTAATTTTGCTTGCATGCAAGTGATTACTTGCAAAAAATACGCGACGTGAGCGCCACGCGTTTGAAACAAAAACCCCAAGAACCCGCCTTGAGCACGCGCCAGCGGTTGTTGGAGGCGGCGCGGGCGGAGTTCGTGGAAAATGGTATCGAGGCAGCGACCACGCGCAAGATTGCAGACCGTGCGGGCTGTAACGAGGTGTCCCTGTTCCGGCATTTTGAATCGAAGCAGAAGCTACTGGCAGCCGTGGTGCAGGAGACATCGGACGAGTTCCGCAGCCTGTGTGGCTGCCGGATGGAGCCCGGCGGAAATTTATTAGATGATTTGGGGACCTTCGCGCACGTCTACAGCGACTCGTTTGAAAACTGCGAGGGCATGGCACGGACGCTGATCGGAGAGGGTCGGCGGCGACCCTCAATGGTAAAGGAACTGATTGGGGATGTCATCGAGCCCTTTCACCAAAGCATTGTAAGCTATCTTGAGAGCGGTCAGAAGATAGGCCTGATCAGGAAGGATCTGAACCCCCTTGCATTCGCGGAAATTTTCACCTCCGCGTTGATGGGAGGTACATTGCGCCGCACCTCAGGCCTATCCGCGCTGGACCGTGAAATCTGGATCCGAGAAACCGTGCGGATTTTCGTGACCGGCATATCGGTCTGACCTCAGAGCCTGAGTCGGTAACCTCGGAACCCGGACTTGACCTGAGAAGTCCATGAGGAAGAATCCTGACGCGAATGAAACGAACCTTCCCATGTTTGGCCCTGTTTTTTCTGTGTGGTTTTCAAGCATTTGCGCAGTTTATACCCTCAGCGAAGGCTATTGCCGATATTCGGACAAAGGCCGAACAGGGTGACGCTCAAGCCCAATGCAATCTCGGCCTTTTCTATCAGAACGGTAATGGCGTGGCAAAGGATGTCGCAGAGGCCCTGAAATGGTACCGCAAGGCAGCTGAGCAAGGCAACGCCCCGGCCCAATTAAACCTTGGGGATTGTTACGCCTTTTCCAATGGCGTGCCGAGGGATGACGCCGAAGCCGTCAAATGGTATCGCAAGGCTGCTGAACTGGGAAATGCCGTTGCCCAGTACAACCTTGGGGGTTATTACTACAAAGGCGAAGGAGTGCCAAAGGATGCGGTCGAGGCCGCGAAGTGGTATCGCAAGTCTGCGGAACAAGGGTATGCCCCAGCCCAAAGCAATCTCGGGGTGTGCTGTGCCAACGGCGAGGGCCTACCTAAGAATGTCGCAGAAGCCTACACGTGGTTCCGCAAGGGTGCCGAGCAAGGGTATGACCAGGCCGAGTATTACCTTGGGGCCTGCTACAACGCCGGCACTGGCGTGGCAATCGATCAAGCCTTGGCCGCAATATGGTACCGTAAAGCCGCTGAACAGGGCAATGCTCTGGCCCAATTCTGTACGGGTATTTGCTACGGCAATGGCAGTGGCGTGCAGAAAAATGACGTTGAGGCCTATATCTGGTTTTCTCTCTCAGCGGCCTCTGGATTTACTGAGGCCGGGAAATGCCGGGAAATAATGGCAAAAAAAATGATGCCCAAACAAATCTCAGAGGCTGAACAAAAGGTCCGGGAGTGGAAGCCCAAGAAAGAAATAGCCGGTCGCTAACACCCGGTTTCCAATTGTGCAGCTGAGTTGCTAGAATCCAGGGTAATGGGTGGAATTCCAGATCCTCTCAGGGCCGATATCACGATTCCCGCAAAAAAACGAGCCACCTTCCATATTCCGTGCCAAAATACAGGCTTGACCTGGGGAATCGGTGTTAGGAATACTCCCGGCACAAATGAAACGAATCCTGCCAAGTCTGTGTCTGCTTTGCCTGTTTGGTTTTCCGGCATTTGCAGAAGATGTCCCTTCAGCGCAAAAAAATACGGAAATTCAGAAAGCTGCCGAGGCCGTAAAGTGGTTTCAGAAGGCCACGGAACAAGGTGATGCCGATGCCCAATACCATCTTGGGCTTTGCTATTACGACGGCGAGGGGGTAACGAAGGATGCCTCCGAGGCCGTAAAGTGGTTTCGTAAAGCGGAGGAGCAAGGTAATGCCAAAGCTCAATATAAGCTTGGAGTCTGCTATCAGAGAGGTGAAGGCGTGACAAAGGATGTTGCCGAGGCCGTGAAGTGGTATCTCAAGGCCGGTGAGCACGGTGAAGTCAAAGCTCAATATAACCTTGGATGTTGTTATCTGGAGGGCCTAGGTGTGCCAAAGGATGCTGCGGAGGCCATAAAATGGTGGCGTAAAGCAGATGAGCAAGGCTTTGCCGATGCCCAATACAACCTTGGAGTTTGCTATGAAAAGGGCACTGGCGTGACAAAGGATCGGGCAGAAGCTTTGAAATTGTACCGCAAGGCCGCTGAGCTAGGCAATGCCGGTGCCCAATTCAACCTAGGGAATCACTATAAGTATGGCGATGACAAGGACAGGGATAAGGTTGAGGCCGTGAAGTGGTTTCGAACAGCTGCTGAACATGGACATACGGGTGCCCAAAACCAACTAGGGCTTTGCTACGCCAATGGCGATGGAGTGTCTAAGGATGAAGTCGAGGCTGTGAAATGGTATCGCAAGGCCGCCTTGAAGGGACTAGCCGGGGCCCAATACAACATTGGGTATTGTTATCTCACTGGCCAAGGCGTGGCAAAGGATGTCGGTGAGGCCGTGAGTTGGTTTGGCTCCGCCGCGAAGCAAGGATATCCATCGGCGGTGTTCGAACTCGGTAACTGTTATGAAAAAGGTGAAGGCGGTTTGGTAAAAAGTGTCACCAATGCGTTCGGATGTTACCTCACGGCCGCCCAAAGAGGCTATCCGAGCGCCCAATACAAAATCGCCCGATCCTATCAAGATGGCACCGGCATAGAACAAGACAAGGTGAGTGCCTATCTGTGGATGAGCGTCGCCGCCGCTGCGGCAAACAGTGATGCCGTGAAAGGCCTTGACGAGTTGGCTAAACAAATGACGCCCGAACAACTCGCAAAAGCTAAGCAGATCATTCAGGAGGGGAAGTCAAAGAAAGAAGATACGGAGGACGAAGAATAACTGCGCTACCAAGCTGCTGGTCTGGCAAAGAATGTCGTCGAGGCCTGCATATGGTGTAACCTATCAGCCTCGGAGAGTTTTGCGGATAGCGCGAGAGATCGGCAAAACAAAGTGTTGCGTGAACACATCGCGGAGGCGTAGCGCAAGACTCGGGAATGGAAACCAAAGAAAAAGGGAGAAGATCCCGAGAAATTACGACGTCATCCAACCGTCCGCTTAGGTAACTAGAATCCTCAGCGCCGCGCGGCATCGGCCGATATCCATGCCCAGAGATTATCCAGCCCCTCGCTCACGCGGGTCTTGTCAGATGCCAGATCCCCGCTGGGAGCGGCTTTCCCGAACAGATAGAACTTGATCTTCGGCTCGGTGCCGGACGGTCGTACCGCAAATGATCTCCCGCCCTCTAGATCAACGAACAGCATCTTCTCCTTGGGCAAGAGATCGCCCTCTTGGTCGAAGATGTCGTGCTTCGCAAAATCACGGACGCGCGTTACCGCAGAGCCATCGACCACAGTTGGCGGGTTGTCGGCATAGGATGCGGCCAGTGCCTGGATTTTCACGGCACCATCGGCCCCTTCCATGACGAGGGATTTTCCAGTTTCCTGATAGTAACCGAATTCAGCATAGACATCGTCCAGCAGTGCAGGGATGGTTTTGCCGAGGGATTTTGCATATGCTGCCACTTCCGCAAACATGAGGGTGGCACCATTGGCATCCTTGTCGCGCACCGCGTCCGACCCGAGATATCCATAACTCTCCTCCCCGCCGAAAACGAAGAAACGCGAGTATTCGAGACGTAACAAGCGGGTTTGTTCTTCGCTGAGTGAACGGTAATCACCCTTCTTGTCCGTGGGAATGGCGTCCTCGTATTTCCCCAGCTTGCCTGCGATGTACTTAAATCCTGTTAGTGTATCCACGATTTCCACGCCGAAACCATCGGCTATCGCGTGCTGGAGTTCGGTGGTGACGAAGGTCTTCACGATGACGGCGCGGCTGCGGTTGGCATGAGTCAGCCAACCGAGATCAAAGCAGGTTTTGAGACGATACCAGGCCATGAGCGAGCCGATCTGGTTGCCCGTGAGCAGTTGCATCCTCCCCTCTGCATCGCGCACGGCCACGCCCATGCGGTCGGCGTCCGGGTCGGTGCCGATGACTATTTCCGCACCTGATTTCAGGGCGAGGTCGATGGCCATTTTCAAGGCCGCCGCATTTTCCGGATTGGGGGATTCCACAGTCGGGAAACGCCCGTCCTGCACATCTTGCTCGGGAACGGTCAGAACGTCGAAACCAAAACCGCGCAGCATAGGGACATTGATATGCCCGCCGGTGCCGTGGAGGTTGGTGAACACAACTTTGGTGGACACTCCTTCTAACAATGATGGTCGAAGCAGGAGCGATTTGAGCCGTGCCGTGTAACAGGCATCCATCTCCGCACCGAGAATGGTGATGGTGCCGCGTTGCTCCAACGGGAGCACCTCATAAGCCTCGCTGGTAATGGCGTTGACCTCACGGATGATGGCGGATGCGTGGGGTTCAACGATCTGTGCCCCATCGTTGAAGTAGGCCTTGAAGCCGTTGTCGTGGGGTGGATTGTGACTTGCCGTTAGAACGGCACCCGCATCGGCGCGTAGCTCGCGGATGGTGAAGGAAAGCTGGGGAGTAGAGCGCGGTCCGTCGAACAACCATGCGTCACAACCAAGATCAGAGGCCACCTTGGCACAGAACTCTGCAAAATCGCGGGAGAAATGCCGCGTGTCCTGCGCGAAGATGAGCTTCGGCTTTCGTCCGCTTCCGGTGAACTGCCTGACATAGGTGACTAAGCCGCGGACAGCCCTGCCAAGGTTATAGAAATTCATAGTGGCAGTACCTACGCAGGGATTTTCTGGCCTGCCATTCGGGCCACCGATCCCCTGCTCCGCCCGTGTGACGATGCGGCCTATGGTGCGCCCGCGCAGGCCGCCCGTGCCAAATGCTAGGGTCTTGAAAAATCGGTCATTGAGTTCGTCCCACGCGCCAGCACTGACCAGTTCCTCCACGGATTGGGCAGCCACCGCGCTGGTCGTGCCGGCCAGTAGGGAAAGAATGTTAAGTCTTGAGGAATCAAGAAGAGTGCCCGCCGCAACGGCGGACTCCAAGGATGTTTCGAGAGTGGTCATTGGCGATGGGAAGACTGAAGAAATCCCCACTCAAAGCAATACCGGATTAAGCAACACGCGGGATGCATCACGCATTGCAAAAGAAAAACCCCGCCACACTAAGTGACGGGGTTTTATAGGACGCGAATCCAAAAACTCTTTATCAGCCGGGGAGCAGGTCCTTCACTGCATCGCGCTCTTCCTTAAGCTCGTTGATCGAGAGATCAATCTTGGCTTGGCTGAAGGCATCGATAGGCAGGCCTTGCACTACTTCCCACTTGCCGTTGGACAGGGTGCGGATGGGCATGGAGGCCATGAGGCCTTTTTCGATGCCGTAAGAACCATCGGAACAAACCGCAACCGAGTGCCAGTCACCAGCCGGTGTCGGGGTGATAAGGCTTCTCACGGTATCCATGGCGGCATTGGCGGCGGATGCTGCGGAGGATGCGCCGCGGGCCTTGATGATGGCGGCACCGCGCTGCTGCACGGTGGAAATGAAGTCACCCTTGAGCCATTCCACGTGAGAGATTATATCAGTGACCGGACGACCTTGGATTTTGGCGTTGGTGAAATCCGGGTATTGTGTGGCGGAGTGGTTGCCCCAGATGCACAGGTTGGTGATAGTGGAAACATGCACGCTGGCTTTAGCCGCGAGTTGGCTCTTGGCGCGGTTTTCATCAAGCCGGGTCATGGCGAAGAACCGATCGTTAGGCACGCCGTCGGCGTTATTCATGGCGATCAGGGCGTTGGTGTTGCAGGGATTGCCGACAACGAGCACGCGCACGTCCTTGGCGGCATTGCGGGCGATGGCCTTGCCTTGGCCGGTGAAAATTTTGCCGTTGATGCCTAGCAGGTCACCGCGTTCCATTCCAGCCTTGCGAGGCACGGAACCTACAAGCAATGCCCAGTTGGTGCCTTTGAATCCCTCATTGAGATCAGAAGTGCCCACTACTTGATTGAGCAGCGGGAATGCACAGTCATCCAGTTCCATCATGACGCCTTCCAAGGCGGCCATACCGGGTTCGATTTCGATCAAACGGAGGTTGACCGGTTGGTCCGGGCCGAAGACAAAACCGGACGCGATGCGGAAAAGTAGGGCATAGCCGATCTGGCCAGCCGCGCCTGTGACGGAAACAGTAATGGGTGCTTTCATGGTGGTTTGTGGGAAGGGTCGGGAAGCTAGGGGACTTGCCCGTCTTGGTCAACTGGCAAGGCACACGATGCTAAATCCTGCGCGGGTTTTCTGAAATGATGCGCTATCCGGATAGCCCGGGAGGCACCCTGAGTGCGGAAATCCGGGTGAACCCGGCGTTTTCAGGCCGGAGCGACGATGGCATCCACTTGGGCCACAGCCAGCGCGGCGATGCCCTCCTTTCGTCCGATGAAGCCCATCATTTCATTGGTGGTGGCCTTGACTCCCACGCGCTCCGGCGGGATGCCCAGTGCCTTGCCGATGTTTTCACACATGGCCAGACGGTGGGGCAGCACCTTGGGGGCTTCAGCCACCAGGGTGGAATCCACGTTGATGATGCGACAGTGGTTTTCTGCAGCCAAGTCCCTGCATTTTTCCAGAATCTTGAGCGAACTGATGTCCTTGCAAGCAGCATCGCCCGGCGGGAAATAATGGCCAATGTCCGGAAGTCCCATGGCACCTAACAATGCGTCCGCAATGGCATGGCACAGCACATCCGCATCCGAATGCCCGTCCAGCCCGTGACTGTGAGGGATGCTCACGCCGCCGAGGATGAGCGGGCGGTTTTCCTCGAAGCGATGGACGTCATAGCCTATGCCTGTCATGGTGAATAGGGATGAGTATGGGATTACAGGATCTCCTCAATAGGAATCCTGCCGTTGCTGGCAACGATGGACCAAGCGTCGGAATAGCCTGCCACCGGCGTTAGATCCACCTTGCCCCCTGCAGCCTCCACGAGGAGTTGTCCGGCGGCTATGTCCCAAAGCGAGATGCGAGACTCGATGTAGGCATCCAGTCTGCCACACGCGATGTAGGCCATGCCGAGCGCAGCGGACCCCATCATGCGCATCTTACGCGCACGCAACGAGGCCCTGTGAAATCGCTCTATGCCGGTGCGCAACGCCTCCTCATCTTTGCCGCATCCTACAAACAGAATGGACTCGTCAAAGGTCGCGCGTTTGCTGGCATGGATGTGCATGCCGTTGAGTTTGGGTGCCCCCCCCTTCTCCACTGTCCATGTTTCCCCGACCATCGGATCATGGATCACGCCGACGACTATCTCGCCCTTCACTCGTAGCGCTATAGACACGCAGAAGTGCGGAATGCCATAGAAGAAATTCACCGTGCCATCTATGGGGTCCACTATCCACTCACGGTCCGAGTCTGCGTTTCCGGCGATGCCTTCCTCACCATAGAGTGCATCACCCGGGCGGGCTCCCAGCAGAATGTCGGTGATGAGTTGCTGGGATTCCTTGTCAAGAGCCAGCTTGATGTCGTGATGGGTGGCCTCATCCACAGTGGCATCGCTGCCGAAATGTTTGCGGAGGAGTTTTCCAGCAGTCAGCGCGGCGTCGGTGGCTAGTTCCAGATCGGTCATGGTGGTGAAATTAGGAATTTAGAATAGTGAATGGTGATTGAAGAGGGAAAATTCCTGGGGAAGGGCATGCGCCAGCAGGCTATCATTTTTCGCTACTCTTTCTGTCTCAGGTGGAGTTCTAGAATGGCTTGCACGAGTTGATGGGCCAGCTCGTGTTTGGAAGCACGCGGCAGGGTTTCCGTGTGGTCAGGGTGGACAAGGATGACCTCGTTGTTGTCTGAATCAAATCCGATGCCGGGTGTGGAGACATCGTTTGCGATAATGAGATCGCAGCCCTTGCTGGTGAGTTTCTCGCGGGCGTTGGCTTCCACATGCTCGGTTTCTGCGGCGAAGCCTACCAGCGTGCCGTTAAACCCGAGTGGGGAGCGTGCGGAACCGAGGATATCGGTCGTGCGGACGAGTTCTAGCGTGAGCGAGTCTGTGTGTTTTTTGATTTTCTCCCCCGCTACCTGGGCGGGTGTATAATCGGCCACTGCCGCAGCGAACACGGCAACATCCATCCTCTCAAGATGCTTGGCCACAGCATCATGCATCTCTGCGGCGGTTTCCACTGGCAGGAAATCCACGTGGTCCGGCACGTCCAGCGCCGTTGGACCCGAGACCAGCAGCACCGTGTGGCCACTATGGGCAAAGGCAGCCGCCAGTTCGTATCCCATCTTACCCGATGACCGGTTGCTGAGAAATCTGACAGGATCGAGCGGCTCACGGGTCGGTCCGGCTGTGACGAGAATGTTCACAGCGGCAGTCTGCCCGACAGACCGTCGCTGGCAAGCGAGAACAACCCCTCACCTTTTTGCATAAAAAAGGCCATTTTGTTCTTGTGTGCAGACAAGGGTCTAGTTTCAATCCCGCCCCGCGCCGCAAAACGGCGCATGGTTAAAATCGCGGGATGGAGCAGCCAGGTAGCTCGTCAGGCTCATAACCTGAAGGTCGTAGGTTCAAATCCTACTCCCGCAACCACCATAAAGGCCTGAATCTTAACGGATTCGGGCCTTTTCCCTATCGAGATTAGTGAGGGTGTAGGCAGTAAGTGTAGGCACTTTTTTGCATCACTCCTTCCAAAGGACTGTCATTCATGGTTCCTCGGGGCATTGGGCTTTGCACACTCTGCTCAACGGCCTTGCGCAACCACTTCACGGTCTCAGCGGCATCCTTTGCCACAAAATCGCCGACGAGATAACACACTCCAAGGGTGCATTGGGCTTAGGCATTGCCATTTTCAGATGCCTTGCGATATTCTTCAATTGTTTGCGCAGATGGGAGATCATCTTTCCTTTTACATACCTGAAAACCAAACAGGCAAAGCAGACAAAGACTAAGCAGGACTCGTTTCATCCCGAACTCCGATTTTGACCGCTAGTCGTGATCCGCAACTCATTGATAATCATTTGCATTCACTGACAAAAACCAACTTAGCCAAGTTGAATTTGGTGCAAGGATTGCACCCAACGAATCCCCCTTATCCACGTAATTCCGGTCATTCAAACGGTATCCCTGTGATTCAAACTTCGGATTTCGGATTCATTGGTGTGGGAGTATTCCTGCCTTGATTCCCCCAGGTCAAGCGCGGCTTCTTCCCTTTCTAGCCCGCAGCCTAATGCTCTCTTTTCGCGGGCCGATGTGAAAATGCGAAGATGAAGAAAACCATCAACCCAATGAGCACGCCTGAAGCGGTGAAACGGCTGAGCGCCAAGCCGCCTTCTTTGATAGGTTTATCAAGAAAATCCCCGACGACAGCCCCAATGGTCTCGTTAGGATAAAGGCAGACCAGAACAGGATCGTGCGTGAGATCCTGGTGTGGTAGTGGCAAACAGCTACCACTGCAAGCATACTGCCAAATATCGCTACACTCCAAAGATAGCCAAGATCCATCGAATCGGACGTCCAGTCCCCCAGCGCAGTGCCTAGGGTTTGTGAAAACATGATGGTGATCCAATAAAACATTTCTGACTTCGGCGAGGAAACGGAGTCGACAGCTACTGAGCCCATCGTCCTCCGCCACACAAAGAGAGATAGCAATAGGGAGATGAACAAGATCGAGGTTCCACCCATGTATCCGATGTTCAGCGTGCGATCTGCAAAATCCGCCAGTGTGGTTCCCACTGTAGTCGTGGCAACGATAGTCACCCAATAAATCACTGGATGAAATTTCCTGGTGGTGATTTGAACCACCACAGCCACTAGAAATGCGCCCGCGAAAATCACAGTGCTGAGAAGGTAGCCAAGATCCCAGGACATCGATACCGCATCGCCAGCAGTCTCGCCCAAAGTTGTGGCGAGGATCTTGATGATCCAGAAAATCAGTGTGACTTCCGGAACCTTGCTGACTGCCGTCAGCGGGCTTGTATTCGTGGATTCCATTCTAGTGTTGCATCAAGCGTCATGCTCACTGCCGTAATGCTCATAGCCTGTCAACAGTCGCCTTGAAGCTGGATAGTTATATTATCGATCCTCACAGCAACGAAACCATCGCGATTTTTTGAAAAATCTTTCGGGCGACGGATTACCCTCAAAACCGGGCTGAACCTGAACAGCAGGTCGCAAATATCGCAAAGTGAGGAGGAAGCCGTGGAAAACTAATTTACCCCTTGGGTGTGTCGTTGCAATGGGGCCCGTGAGGAAAATGACTTTCTTTGCGGCCTGCCGCATTAACCGACCTATTTCTTGTGGTCCGTGTCCGGGCGCTTGCCGTTGTGGCAATCACCGCAGGCCATTGAGTGGATGTTGTGCTTGCTGTGGGGGTCCCGGAAGGTGGTGTCCATCTGTTCGACATTGAGCTTACAATCAGAAACCGCCGGATGGCAGGTGGCGCAGGCCGTCCTAGCGGAATTACTGTGGGATGTGTGGCAGTCCAGACAGCTCAAGCCCTCATGCACGCCAGTGGGGGTGCGGTCATCGGATGTCCCCACCAGGCGGGATGAATTGGAGGCATGGCACTGCATGCACAGGCGCTGGCGTGGGTCATGTGATACCTCCACCTGACGCTTGCCTTGTGACATCGGAGTGATGGGCAGCATGTCGTCTGCTATGGATATCTTTTCATGGCGGACATACAGGTGGGCGGAACTGTAGCCCGCACTGGCTGAGTGTAACTGATGGCATGCCAGACACGGGATGACCGGTTGGGCGGACTTGGCGGGATCTATCAATTTCCACGGACCGGTGGTGGAAACGGGCTTCACTAGGTTTTCGATGTGGCCTTCAAAAAACATCCCGTGGCAGCGCAAGCAATCGGGTGCCAGTTGCTCGGTCTGATTGTGCTTGGGATCGAGAAAGATGTTCGCGTATGTGGCCGCATGGCGGCTGCCCTGCCAATCTGCGAAACTCTGCGGGTGGCAGGCGCGGCAGGACTCCTGCATGGCGATCACCTGCTCTTCTGATAGGCGGACCGGCTTGTCCGGGGAGCGCCGGAAGTGCTGCACCACACGATTGACATGGGCGCGCAGCGCGTGGGCATCCAGCGTGAGCGAACCGCCGTGGCAGCTACGGCAGTGCAGCGTGCGGTGGGAGGATGATGCCCATGCGGTATGCATGCTGGTCATCTCATGGCACGAGACACAGGTGTCGGCGGGATTGGCGAAGTGAAACCACGCCATGCCGCCCAATGCGGCGGCTAGAAGGAACACAACCGGGATCAGTCCGGCCATTAGCATGAAGCGGCAGCGGTGTTTGGCACTCATTTGAACTTGCTTCCTTTCCACCCGGTGTTGATGGCATCCGCCACCCGGTAGGCCATGGCCATGATGGTTAGAACAGGGTTGAATCCGCCGTTGGTGACGTGCAGGCTGCCATCCGCGATGAAGAGATTGTCAATTTCGTGCACCTGCCCTATGCGATTGGTGACGGAAGTCTTGGGATCATTGCCCATGCGGCAGGTGCCCGCCTGGTGCTGGCCACCGCTCAGCCACATGCCAGGACCATTGCGCCAGACACGGGTGGCTCCCATTTCCTTGATGATGGCTTCCGCCTTATCTGCCAGGAAATCCCCTAGCCGCAGGTCATAGGAATGGCGCATGCCGGACAAGCGGCAGACCGGGATACCCCACGCGTCCTTGACCGCCGGATCCACAGTCACACGCGCATTGAAATTCGGGATTTCCTGGATAGGCCCTATGAGGTGGACCAGTCGCTTGTAGTAGCGGCGCTGGAAGTCCTTGTGAGCCTTGCCCCAGCGGGCCTCGCCAGGGGGGCGGACGCCGCAGAAATTATTGGGCTGGGACGCGAACTCTGTCGCCAGCATGCCACCGCCCACCAGTCCTGGATTGCCGTGGTTGTAATCACTGATCGCCACGGTGGTCCCGGGGCCACTGTCATCATAAACCTCCTGTTCCATCAGACCACTGGCACCCACGTAAAGGTGCCCTTGGAGATTGCGCCCCACCCAATCGTTGTTATTGCCCGCTCCTTTGGGAAATAACTTGGACTTGGAGTTGAGCAGCAGGCGCGCGGTTTCGGTGGCCGAGGCAGACAGCACTACCAGATCCGCAGGTTGCTCTTGTGTTATTCCGTTAGAATCATAGTAGCGCACTGAGCGGGCGTGGCCGCGATCATCTACGACGACTTCCGAGGCCACACACCCGGTGCGGACCTGGCAATTCCCTGTGGCCATGGCGATGGGCAGCACCGTGTTGTGGGTGCCTGATTTCGCATTAACCGGACAAGCGAAGCCCACGCAGTAGCGCATGTGAATGCACGCAGGGCGGCCGTTGTGGGGCACCGAATTCCGCAGCATGGGGACCGGGAAAGGATGCAGACCCATACGCCTTGTGGTTTCCACCACCAGATTACCCTCCTTGTTCATCGGGAAGGCGGGCATGGGGAATGGCTTCTTGCGAGGGCCGCAGAACGGGTTGTCCGTGTAGTCACCAGAAACGCCTATTTCATACTCCGCCTTCTCATAAAAAGGCTCCAAATCGTCATAACTGATAGGCCAGTCCGCCAGAGTGGAATCCGGCACGTCGCCATAGATCGAGCGGAGTCGGAAATCCTGTGGCATGAACCGCCAAGCCATGGCCCCGTAGCTCACAGTCCCCCCACCCACGCATCCGGCATTATTGCTATACGCCCCATCGCTGGGAACTACGACCCGGCTGGACCCATCGCCATTGACTACGACCCGGCGGTGGCGCTGGTCATCCGGGCCATAAGGATTGCCTAGCACCGGTGTCCGCTGTGAATAGAGCTCGTCGTCGTTGTTGTCATCATAGTGCGGCCACTCGCCGCGCTCTAATATGACAACCGTCAGCCCTGCCTGCGCCAATTCCTTGGCCACTACCCCGCCCCCGGCACCAGCGCCGACGATGACCACATTTACTTTTTCCAATGCCATGATTGTTAGAGAGTATGGGTTTCAACCGGGGCTGGGCGTGCCATAGCGGTTCTGTCCGATGAGATTGGGATAGGCCAAACCGAGCATGCGGTAGCTGACGTAGTCCCGGTTACCTCCATGGCGGGGACTGCCATAAAATCCCTGCCGCGCGTGCTCGATCACGAGGTTGAAGAACTCAGACTGCGATTGATCGCCCCAGCATTCCTTGGGGGCTTTGTTGGACTCCAGAAGACAGAGGGCGGCAGTCTGCCGCTTGAAATCGAGCAGATCAAAGGCAGTCTGGTAAACCTGCAGGCAAGTCTTTTGCACCGCCTCCAAACCCTTCCGGTAGCTCGCTTGGTGCCGGACGAAGACGCCTATCAACTGGCGGTCGATATAGTGAATCACTCCAGCGTCAGTGGCTCCCGGCGTGTCATCAGCCGGGATGATTTGCTCGCATATGGCAATAAGCGTCCTAGCCTCAGCCTCGGAAAAGAACAGGTAGGCGGGCGGCGTGGTACGGTTCAAGCGGGTGATGCCGATGGATGCCCCCACCCCGAATGATGCCCCTAGAATGCCTGCCGCGGAGAGTTTTATTAGCGCGCGGCGTGTCATTCCGTCCGGTTTCACGGCGGGTGCGGATTCGGAAAGGTTGGGTCGCATCTGTTAGTTTGGGTTAGTCCTGCGGGCTCCTGCGCGGTGCCCCCGTGAAATTCATGGGGAATAAAGGCAGGAAAATGAGGAGTCAGACGAAATCTGGGATCGTGGAGGTCCCCTGTTGTATACGCGGGAGTCTGGCCCTCCTTTCACCAGAACATGTAGAAATAATCCGGCCGTGAGTAGGCTCCAGCATGGTGGTGTCATGCCATCCGTGTGGTGGAGAGGTCATTCAGCCGAAAAATGGCGTTCAGATGTGAAAATATCGGCACGGGGCAAGATTGGGGTGGCGGGAATAGATAGAATGTCCCAAGATTGGCGTGCGGGATGCAGTGAGCGGTTTCCCGACTGATTACCATGCCCGCCAAGAAACCAAAGCCAACCAAGCCCCGTATCCTGATCGTCACTCCGGAGATCACCTATCTGCCGCAAGGCATGGGGAACCTGATGCAGCACATGTCCGCCAAGGCTGGCGGGTTGGCGGATGTTTCGGCTTCACTGGTATCGGCCTTATTTGAGCTAGGAGCAGACGTGCACGTGGCCCTGCCGAACTACCGCCGGATGTTCCAGGGTGATGTCTTCAATCTCCACGACAAGGAGTTGAGAAAATACCACGAAGTGCTGCCGGATTCGAATATCCATCTGGCTGAAGACCGGATTTTCTACTATCGCGAGCAGGTTTACAGCAACCACAGCGAGGAATCCATGCGCATCGCGCTGGTCTTCCAGCGGGAGGTGATCAACCACATCATCCCGCACGTGCGGCCGGATTTGATTCATTGCAATGACTGGATGACCGCCTTGATCCCAGCGATGGCGCGGCGGCGCGGGATCAAGAGCCTCTTCACGGTTCACAACATCCACACCCGGCAGGTTCCGCTGGCACGGGTAGAGGAGGCAGGCATCGATGCCGCAGAGTTCTGGATGAACCTGTATTTCTGCGGCTCTCCGCAAAACTACTATCATGCCCGTTCTCACATCCCCGTGGATCTGCTAACCTCGGGTATTTTCGCAGCCCACTATATCAACACCGTGAGTCCGCGTTTCCTGTGGGAAATCGTGGAGGGCTGGCATTCAGTGGTGCCGGATTCAGTTAGAGCGGAACTTCGCCACAAGTATTTTGCAGGCTGCTCGGCTGGCATCCTCAATGCGCCGGATGTCTCCTATAACCCGGCCACGGACGATTCCTTGGCACGAAACTTCACTTCGGAAACCGTCACCGAAGGTAAGGCCGCCAACAAACTCCAACTCCAGCGCGAGCTACAACTCAAAGTGGACGCAGATGCGCCCCTGTTTTTCTGGCCGTCTCGGCTTGATCCGGTACAGAAAGGCCCTCAACTGCTAGCGGAAATCCTTCATTGGGTGGTCTCGGACTATTGGGAGAGAAACCTGCAGATCGTTTTCGTCGCCAACGGCCCGCACCAGCAGTGGTTCGAAAAAATCGTCGCGGACTTCGATCTCCATGAGCGCGTGTCCGTGGTGGATTTCGATGAGCGGCTTGCACGTCTCTCCTACGCGGCCTCTGATTTCATCCTCATGCCCTCCCTGTTCGAGCCGTGCGGACTGCCTCAAATGACGGCCCCGCTCTATGGCAGCCTGCCGGTCGTGCATTCCACAGGTGGGCTCTACGACACTGTCCGCACGCTGGATGTGGAGCACTCGAAGGGCAATGGGTTCTGCTTCGAATACTATGGGCCGGACGGACTGCGCTGGGCCATCGACCAGGCCATGGCATTCCATGCCCTGCCTGCGGAAACCCGCGAGCGGGAAATCCGCAGAGTCATGGTGGAAAGTGCCCGCGAGTTCAGCCACAAGGAAGTCGCCTCCCGCTACATAGAAATCTACGAGCAGATGCTTCAGCGCCCCTTGGTGGAACACTACACCGGCGAGCCCATCATCCCCGGTTCATCCCCGCAGCCAGGTCTTAGCTCCTAGGCTGATCAGCTGGATATGTACTGGTTGTCGAAGGACCTTCATCAAGGATCCGTCTGATTCTTCCTCTTTATTCAATATTGACTATTCTCAATTCCCCCCATTCCTCTTGCCCTTGGCGCGTCGCGCTTTAGCATCCGACGCTTCCCGAAGACCCGCCGCTGATGAACCGCATTTTCGTTGAAAAAAAAGCCGACCACAACGCGGAGGCACGCCACCTCCTGCACGACCTCCGTGAATCACTCGGGCTGCCCGGCCTCACAGGTGTGCGCGTTCTGCAGCGCTACGATATCGGCGGCTTGAGCGATGGCGAGTTCCACGAGACTGCCCGCCTCATCCTCTCAGAGCCCCAGGTAGACGACACCCTCTCCACTCTGGAACTCTCGCCAAACGAGCATGCCTTCGCCGTGGAATACCTTCCGGGACAGTTCGATCAGCGCGCGGACTCTGCCGCTCAGTGCGTGCAGATTCTGACAGAGAAGGAGCGCCCTGCAGTGTTCTCTGCCAAGGTGATCATTCTCCAAGGCAAGCTGGCCGATCATGAAATAGACGCCGTCAAAGCCTACGTCATCAATGCGGTAGATTCCCACGAGGTGCCGGTGAAAGATGTCTATGACCGCAGCACTTCATCCATGCCGGGAGATGTGGCCATTTTGGTAGATTTTACCACCCAGGATCCTGCTACCATCCGTGCGGAATACGGGCTTGCTATGTCCGCCGCGGATGTCTCCTTCTGTCAGTCCTATTTCCGCGACGAGGAACAACGCGCTCCATCCATAACGGAAATCCGGATGCTGGACACCTATTGGTCAGACCACTGCAGGCACACGACATTTCTGACAAAAATCGACGATGTCATCTTCGATGAAGGCTCGGAACCCGTGCAGCGCACATGGCAGAGCTACCTTGCCACCCGTGAACAACTCGGCCGCAGTGAGAAACCTGTCACCCTGATGGACATCGCACTTACCGGCATGCGGGAGTTGCGGGCCAGCGGCGAACTGGACAACCTGGAAGTGTCAGAGGAGGTCAATGCCGCGTGCATCGTGGTGCCGGTGGAAATCACAAATTCAAAATCCCGGGGTTCATTCCACGAGGACTGGTTGGTGATGTTCAAGAACGAGACTCACAATCACCCCACCGAAATAGAACCCTTTGGCGGCGCTGCCACCTGCCTCGGCGGATGCATACGCGATCCACTCTCAGGCCGGTCTTACGTCTATCAGGCCATGCGCGTTACCGGCGCGGCCAATCCCCTGACCCCCTTCTCTGAAACCTTGCCGGGCAAGCTGCCACAGAAAAAAATCTGTCAGATCGCGGCCAAGGGTTACTCCTCTTATGGCAATCAGATTGGCCTGGCTACCGGTCAGGTCGCGGAGATCTATCATCCTGGTTATGTCGCTAAGCGTCTGGAAATAGGCGCGGTGGTGGCATCCGCCCCGCTTGACCAAGTATTCCGTGGAACTCCCACTCCTGGCGATGTGATTCTACTCATCGGCGGGCGCACAGGTCGCGATGGCATAGGCGGGGCCACAGGTTCGTCCAAGGAACACACGGACACCGCTTTAGAAAACTCTGCGGAGGTGCAGAAAGGTGACGCCCCCACCGAGCGCAAAATCCAGCGCCTTTTTCGTAACCCGGAACTCACCCGCAAAATCAAAATCTGCAATGACTTCGGCGCAGGCGGCGTCTCGGTCGCCATCGGCGAAATCGCCCCATCTCTGGAAATCAACCTCGATGCCATCCCGAAAAAATACGATGGACTGGACGGCACAGAACTCGCCATTTCCGAATCCCAGGAACGCATGGCCGTCTGTGTCGATTCATCGGAAATCGCTTACTTCATCGCCGAGTCCGACAAGGAAAATCTCGAGTGCGTGCATGTCGCCAATGTGACCGACAGTGGCCGCCTTGTCATGAACTGGCGCGGCAAAACAATCGTCAATCTGTCCCGCGCCTTCCTCAATACCAACGGCATCCAACAATCTATCAGCATCCAAGTGGGCGGCGCGGATTTCTCTTCCCTGCCGGATGCCTACACTCCATCTCTCCCGGACCATCTGAAAAAACTATCCATCGCCTCCCAGAAGGGCCTCGGCGAAATATTCGATGGCTCGGTCGGTGCCGGGACTGTGCTCTGGCCCTTCGGTGGCAGACACCAAATCACCCCGCCAGACGCGATGGCCGCCAAACTGCCCTTGCTAGATGGCGACACAGATGTTTGCACCTACATGAGCTGGGGCTTCGATCCCTACCTATCGAAAAAATCCCCCTTTCACGGTGCGGTGTATGCGGTCACGGAATCTGTGTGCAAGGCGGTGGCCGCAGGCGCACGCCTCTCTGATATCCGGCTCACCCTCCAGGAATTTTTCCCTAAGCCCGGCACTGATCCCAAACGCTGGAGCCTGCCCTTCGCCGCATTGTTAGGTGCCTACCATGCACAGCACTCACTGCGCCTTGCTGCCATTGGTGGGAAGGATTCGATGTCCGGCACCTTCAATGATCTCGATGTTCCGCCCACGCTGGTTTCCTTCGCGCTGGCTCCCGGGAAGGCCAGCCTCGCGCTCAGTCCTGAGTTCAAAAAATCCGGGTCCACCGTCTCCTTGGTCGAGATTCCACGCGATGCCGACAATCTCCCGGACTTTGATGTCCTCAAATTAACCGCCGCGACACTCCACCAACTCAACACCGGGGGAAAACTGCTGTCCCTTCATCACATCGGCGGCCCCGGCATCGCTGCGGCTCTCGCCAAGATGGCCTTCGGAAACCGGATAGGTTTCGTATCCACTCCATCTGATGTTTGGTCACAGGATTGCGGTCTCTATAGGGAACGTCATTTCTCGTTTGTCCTGGAACACGCGGATCCCCTGCCCTCCTCGCTCAACGCGCGGGTCATAGGCCACACCACCGAGGAACCCACTCTCATTCTCAATGGAGAGTCCCACTCACTAAGCGAACTTCAGACGGCATGGACATCCACCCTGGAGCCCGTCTATCCGACCAAGGCTGAGTGCGGAGCGCTGAATGCGGAATGCGCGGTGCCACAGCCCCCTGGCATCGCAGCGCCAGGAATATCCTATCGCACACACCATACCGCCATTGCCACACCCAAGGTCTGCATCCCTTCATTCCCCGGCACCAACAGTGAATATGACTCTGCCAAGGCGTTTCGCGATGCCGGGGCTGATGCGGAAATCTTCGTCTTCCGCAATCTGACTACCCGACACATCGAGGAATCCCTGACGTCGCTGGCTGATAGAATCCGCAACTCACAAATTCTTATGTTCCCCGGCGGATTCAGCGCCGGCGACGAACCGGACGGCTCGGCGAAATTCATCGCCACTGTGATCCGCAGCCCGCGCGTGGCGGATGCCATCATGGACCTGCTGACTAACAGAGATGGACTCATCCTCGGCGTCTGTAACGGCTTCCAGGCGCTCATCAAGACAGGCCTCGTGCCCTACGGAAAAATCGTGGATGACGCATCAGAAAGCGATGCGTTCTCTCCGGCATTGGCACCGACACTCATCCACAACGACATCGCCCGCCACGTTTCCTGTTATACCCACACCCGCGTTGTCAGCACGCTTTCCCCGTGGCTGTCCATGACGAAACCCGGCGACATCCACACAGTGCCCATCTCCCACGGCGAGGGCAAGTTCTTCGCCAGCGCGGAAGTCATTGCCGGACTCGCGGCCAATAGCCAGATAGCCACCCAATACTGCGATCTCCACGGAGTCCCCTCGATGGATATAGCCATCAACCCCAACGGTTCTCTGGCTGCCGTCGAAGGCATCACCTCACCCTGCGGCCGGGTCTTCGGGAAAATGGCCCACTCAGAACGTGCTGGAACGCAAGTGGCCAAGAACATCCCCGGCAACAAACACCAGCCAATCTTCGCAGCCGGCGTGGCATATTTCGCGTGAGAATTTTCTGCTAGTCTTCCCGCGTTAAGGATCCGTCTGATTCTCCCTTTTCGGATTTATTGCTTAAAATTTAGTGCTTACTGACAATTCCAAAATAGCCACCTATATGCCAAAATCGAGAATACCCGTTGAAAGAAGCATCAAGGGATCTAGCACTATATATGAGTCTGTTTTGGAATTGTCAGTAATGCGTAGCATTACGGCACCGCAATCAGCGTCACCGCCGCGCTGTCGTGCTGGCGACTGAACACCAGCGGTATACCAGAATCCATCCACTCGCGTCCACTCGCCGTGGCCTTGGTCTGCGGGGCAAGCCGCGGTTTTTCATCGCCAGGCGGCAGGTTGATCTCCGCGATCCGGTAGGTCTTGGCTGGGTCCAAACCGGCCACCGGCGCTACCATCGTCACTGCACCATTCGCCGCCCCGGTCTGATAGGCCAGCACTAGCGCCCGCATGTTGTCGAGGCTTACGTAGTTGAGCGATGGCGTGGTCGATTCGAACGGCGAGCGATGACGGTATTGGCGGCCCAACTGCACAATGTCGCGCACGCTTTTGTAGGCCGCTATGCCAGCACGGGCTGCTGCCTGGTAATCAGGCTCCGAGCGGCGCGGGTCTATCTCCATGCCTAGCTGGCCCATCATCGAAACGTCAAAACGGAACTTCGGCTGATAGTTCCCCGCGTGGGTCACGTGGCAGGTGGCTGCGCTGGGTAGCAGGAATGTGGATAGGTTCCACTGGGCGCCCATGCGGAACATCGGGTCGGTGTTGTCGCTCACCCAGAAGGTGTGACTGTAGCGCAGCGCCCCGAGGTCGGCGCGACCACCCCCAGCTGAACACGCCTGGAAGTCCACTTGCGGGTGCTTTTCCACCAGCTTGCGCAGCACCCCGTAGTAACCAGCGAAATACCGCTGCAGCAGGTCGCCTTGGCGATCCGCCGCCAGATAGGGGGAATAGGGGTTGTTGATGTCGCTGTTGGCGTCCCACTTGACGAAGCGGAGGCCGGGGTTTTCCGTTAGTATATCGTCCACCACCTTGAAACAAAACTCCTGCACCGCAGGGTTGGCCAGGTCCAGCACCGCCTGATTGCGCTGCAGTTTCAGCTCGCGGCCCGGGTTGCGCAGCACCCACTCTGGATGCTTTCCTATCAGGTCACTGCGCGGGTTGATCATTTCGGGCTCGAACCACAACCCGAAGGCGATACCTATTTCCTTGCTTGCCGCGACCAGGCGCTCGATGCCGTTAGGAAACAGCTCGTGGTTCACCTGCCAGTCGCCCAAGCCGCTCACGTCACCGCGGCGGGCGTTCTTGCCGTTGCCAAACCAGCCGTCGTCCAGCACATACAGCTCGATTCCCAGGTCGGCGCTGCCTTTCATCATGTCGATCACCGTCTTTTCGGAGACATTGAAGTAACAGCCTTCCCACGAATTGTTATCCACCATGCGCAGGCGCTGGGCATCGCGCATGCCACTGCGACGCTCCCACTGGTGGAGATTGCGACTGGCCTCGCCCTTGCCTTTCAGCCCCAGGGTATGGACGCACACCGGGGATGCCAGTGAGCCACCCGCATCCACCGTGTAGGGTCCTGCTTGTGGCCCGGTGCCCATCTCCACTGCCAGTTGCCCTTGGAGGTCACAATCAAACGACATCCGCGTGCTGCCAGACCACCCTAGCGCGGCTATCAGACATGGTGTGGTCGTCTCGTCGGTATATCCGCCGAACGATAGCACAAACGCCGGAGACACTCCTTGAATGTGACGGTTGCCCCCGCGGCTTTCCAGCAGGCGGCGACCGTGCGCGAGTTTTTCGCGATGCGGACTGCCTGCCTCGCCTTCATACCACTCCAGGTGCGGGGCGCTGCCCTCACTGCCCGGCCAATACGCAGAATCCAGCCTGCCGACCTTCACCGGAGTGGTTAGGCCATTGCGCACCACCGACCACTGCTCTATCACATCCTCGCGGGCGTAAACCCTGAAATGCATCTCTACACGCAAGGGCAGCACCTTGTCGCGCAGCGTGATGGTCACGTGCTCCACGCCCGCTGACTCGGTGACCGACGCGTCGCTTTCATGCACCAAGTTGAGCGCGGAATCGCCGTTCGCCTGCGTGATCGAAACCGGCGCATCGTGGAACTTGCAATCGCTCTCGCCCGGCCACGCGGGACCGCGCATCGGCGAGCGCCACGATCCATCGCTCGCCCCGGCATAATACAATTCTAACATTCCACTCTTGAGCACCACGTAGGTGAAACGCAAGTGGTCGGTGCCAAAGTTGATCACCCGACCGCCAGGATCTGGCGCCGCACCGTTGTAGGAAATCGCCGCATCTGCCCAGTTGGCATGATCGTTGTCGATACCATTGGCCGCAGGATCCGCCCGCAGCACCAACACCCGCACCCCGTCCAATTTCACCGCCACCGCCTTCGGTTCCATCTCTGGCGTCATCGGACCCGACGACCACAGCGCCTTGCCATCCCCCTCAACCGTGAATGCCACCTTCGCCTTCGTCCCCTTCTCGCTCTCCGAGATACCCACCACAGCAGTGAATTCCAGGGCCTGACCATCGAGCTTGAATTCAATAGCCGACTTCGCATGCGTGCCTATCCCTTTGGTGAAGGTTTTACCGCCCATGACCATAGGGCCACCGCTCATGTCGCGGCCGATCTGCGCCTCGCCGTACCCCTGCTCAATAAGCGCCGGGTTCACCTCGTCCAGCGAAAAGGATTTAGGCGCTGCCACTACCGGTCCAAGGGAGGCGGCAAGGAACATCAAAACAGAAAATATCGGTTTCATGGGGGTCATGGCAGTGTCAATCATCGCTGCCGCTACGGCAGTCGGCCGCAGTTTCTTGCATCAAACTCGCCGGACAAGCAAAAAACAATCCACCAATCTCGTTAGGATCAGGCCAATTACAAGAAGGACCCGCCCGATTCGTCCTCTTTCATTCCTAATTGCCTCCGGCTATGCCATTCAGGGCTGCGCCAGTTTTTCCATGCTCGCTAGTGCTCACTCCGCGTTCACTATTCACCGTTCACAATTCCCCCACTCACTCTAGCCATCACCGCCTTACCCAACAACTGCCGCAGATCAGATCTCACCGGCCTAAGAGAAAGATGAATCCCCGAGGTCTTGTCCGCATTATGATGCAAGGTCAGCAGCGTTTGCTGCGCGTTCACTTCCGCAGTGTCAATTTCCTGCCACATCACCATATGCATGCCAGTCGCAGGGCGGAAGAACGGGAAAATCTCTATCCCGATAGGTGTAAGAATCAGATAGGCGTGACGTGTCAGCTTCACTGCCATGCGTGCTGCACCCGCCGCCATGGCTATCGGCACCAGCGCCCACAGCGGGTGCGGCAGTTCGGGATTAACATCCCGGTAGATAGCAGTCGCCGCGATGGTGAATGCCACGGCGGTGAAAACCGATGCCATCAGCCAGAACAAAACCGCCTGGCCGGAGCGAGTGAAACGCAATTCCTTATCAGGGGCCTTCACGCGCGTCTTTTTCGGCGATGCCGCTGATGATGTCGCCACCCCGACATCATCAGTCTCCTCCACTTCCAGATACACCAACTCATCGCCAGAGTGTGTTGTCCGCCAGTGATTGATCATCAACACCAGCAGCAGCCCTAAGATTACAAAGGATGCCTCCAAAAAAAACGGCGTTGTTACTACGCCGACCATGAAGCCTATCCACTCACCAGTCACCCCCGGGATTAAGCGCCATCCTAGCAGCACAGCACTCACCAAAACCGCAAGCGACAGCAGAATGCCTGCCGCCACCACAACCTGTCGTCTGGGGTTTTCCTCGTCCGTTTGCTTCATGTCCACGCCCCAGAATACCCCCAATCTCAAATTCCCCAACCCCCAACTATCCCCTTTCACCAATAACTTCCACCAATCAGCATTATCTCTCTAAAGGGCCAAAAGCCCAACTCATGCCACCCCGACAATACCCTCACAGTTCCTGATTTCGGCGGAAAATGATTTGGCACTTTTTGGCGTTTCAGGCGAGTTCGTAAATCATGCGCGCATGGGTTTCGGGGTGGAGGAATTCGAGTTGGTTTAGTTCGGCGAGAAGGGTGCCGATGGCCTTGTCGTGAGCCGGACAGGCCATGCGGTGAATGCGGATGGTCAGGGTGTTGGCCTGTGCATCGGGTTCGATGTCGGCAGCGGTCACAAAGAGTTCCCGGATCAAGGCCCGCGCCTCGTCCTCCTTGGTCAGATGGGGGCGCAACAGCCCGACGAGCGCCGTCTCGGCGCGATAGGCGATCATCTTGACGGTGTCTGTGAGCATCTTTCCCAGCGGAACGAGTTGCCGCGGGCGTTGGTCTTCTGGCAGCGATGCGATGGGCACTTTCCGGGGCGTGTTGCGCCGCTTGATGCGCAAGTCGGCCGTGTCGGTTTCCAACCTTTGGATGTCCTGAAGCGTTTCGGCCTGCAACTGAATGTCACCGCCGCCGTTGTGGAGGTTCGCCGCGCCGAGTTTGGCATGCAGCTTGCGGATGCTTCGGCGGTTGTCTTTCACGGCCTTGTCGAATGCGCGCCAAGCGGGGTTGACCACCTCGACCGTGCCAGGAATCTCCTCACTTCCATACTGCACAAGCCCATCTATGTCATAGTGTTGTATCATATACTTGAAGAAGTTTTCCTGGCACCATCTGGAGAACATGCGGCCCGCCACCACAGGATCCTCCAAGCCCCGTGCGGTAGTGATGACCACGGTCTGGTGCCCGGTTTGGCTCAAAGAGCGGATCTCCAGAACCGGGATCGAGCCGCCGGTACCCGACAACATGGTTTGCCTGGAGGCGAGTTGCATGCGCGTCGATGCGCCGCCGGGGACGGGCACCTCGGTTTGCGCGAACTCGCTTTCAGGCCACCGGTCCTTCACATCCTTGCGATAGGAGATGGTGCCGATGCGCTGCTCCCAGAGTTTGGAGAACAAGCTGTGGGTCGCCCCCTCGCGATCAAAGATGATCACGAAACGCGCCAGCAGTGGATCGGCGTCGAGTTGCGCCTGGGTCGGTTGGGACGGGACACCGGCTAACAGTTCTGGAACGATCTCTTCTAACAACGTGGCGGCCAAACCATCGGAGACCGCTTTGGAGACGACGAAAAACGGCCGCCCCAGCGCGTCGTTGATCCAGTAATCCGTGGTGCCTCTCAGACAGAGCCGTTCGCGCGAGACGTAGCGCCGGGGCAGCAGGGCACCCGCGCCATGATAGACGCGCACATGGCCGTCCACATAAAGGTATCCGGCTTCCTGCGGGTCGGCCTCCATCCAGCTGCGGGAGAGTTCTCGCATCCACTCCCCCGGCGTGCCGGTGGCGGCCATCAGCGCGATTTTCCCGCGCAAGGTGCGCACCTCGGGCACCCGGTCGAGGCCGACCACCTTGCCCAGTTCGCCTGGCGGTAAATGCCGGAGTCCTTCGGGCCGGCGGATCCGCGCCAGCGCCATGAACCCCAGGACGGTTAGAACGTGCACGGTGCTATAGAAGCCCTTGGGCAACGACAGATGCCGGTCCATGCCGCTGAGCAGACCGTTGCCACACAATGCGGGAAGGCCCGCGAGCAGACCGCCCATGTTCACATCCCGACATGGCTCGAAGCGCGTGACGGCACCGCCAATCAAGCCAAGGGCCGCCGCCATGCGCTCGTCGGCCCGCGTGCAGGCCGTGCCCATTCCCTCCGCCGCCAGCGCGTCCGCCCGGCATCGCTCCGACTTGGTCGTGCCCGGCGCACCGCCTTGCGTGGCCGCCGCGCCTGTCGAACCCGTCCTGACGATACGTCCGTCGCTCACCGCCTTGCGCAAGGTCGATTCCTTCACGCCCGTTAGGCGGGCCGCCGCCGGGATCGAATTGCCCTCATCGAGGAGCCGTCCGCATTCGATGGCTTTTGCCGGTGTCATGACCGCGCCGCCGCGCACGGGGCGCGGCGCATAAAACGACCCGGGTCCCTTTTCGTCGAGCTGCCGGGTCCAACGCATGAGGTTTCGGCGCGCGATTCCCAGTTGGGACGCCTCCACCTCGCAAGCGCGCACATGGCGGTTGGCAATGAGCGTCGAGATCGCGAAACGTTGCCCGGCGGCATCCCCCGGGGCATGCGAATAATAATTGTCAGGACCTACGAAATACGTGACCTGCTTCTCCTTCCTCAGCACGCTGACTACCGGTCCTATTCGAATTGCGCCGTCAGGAAATCCCTGCAACATTAGCTGCGGCATGGTGGTGTTTCTTTGGTTTCCAATCCCGAGTGGGGTTGTTTCTTTTGACACCCGAAGAATTCCACCATGCCACCTTGCTTGTCACGCCCGGCAACATGCACGGGGGGCGACGGTCTTGAATCGATCCGCAAAGAGGTACTAAATGTGCCAAGTCATTTTCCGGAAATAATCGTCAATTCCTCGACAATTCAATGTCGAGATCAGGAAGTCTGAGCCTTGAGAACAAAATCAAAAAAACCTTGATTGGATCTGATACTACTGACCCCGGAGATGCGATGATAATTCGGCTCGCAACAATTTATCAAGTAAAGCGTCATTTTGGATCGACACTGCTGACAAAAATTCTCTCCCAAACCTCTCCTTTACTTGAGTTGGCATTTGGAAAAGGTGAAGTGCCAGGAGGACAGAAGACAACCCCAACAGACGTGGTATAGATGTCATATCCGGTCTGCCTCGCCAACTCTTTGAAAAGATCAGAAAGTGAAATATTCCTTGCATGAAAGACAATGTGATTTTTCTTAGGATTCTTTGGGGGATCAAGGTCTACCGCGCTCCTCCTTGGATACATCTCACCTGAAGGATACCTAAGAAGAAGGGCAACCCCCCTTCGACTGGAATCCATATTGGTAACATCGATTTCGATTGCGCGAGCCCATGCAAAATCAAGAGCTTCTCGAATAGTCGCATCTTTAAGCTCTACCACAGGAATCACGATGCTATTGAGGAAATCGCTCCTTTTAGCAACAAAGCGCTCACTCTCGTCTCCAAAGACGGCTAAAAATGGTAGGCATAAAATAATAAGCAGAAGCGCTGTTTTCATGTTGTTAGTCGTTTCACATAGAGATATCAATGGATCGGCATCAAAACGTAGATCCATAGCATATTTAGTGAGGATCCAATTTCCACTGATTATTTATCCACTTCCAATTCATAGAATTATCTGATTTCTGCATAAGCTTCCATGTCCATTTGTTGGGACTATCACAGGTGCACCGAAGCCAGTAGTATGTTAAAGAGACCGATACAGATGAACCATTATGTTCTGTATGATCAAAATCGGCAGTAAAGGAATTTTCATTTTTAAACCTCCAGTAATTATTACCGCTCGCCCAAAAGCAAGTAGTCCAATAAGCAACTCCTTCTTTGACATTTCCTTGCACATCCCAAGAACCTACAACTGTGATTGACTGTCCCCCGTTCCATTTCGACGCGCCCTGATCAATTTTAACGTTATTCACAGTACCATTCCACTGATCAGCGTCACCTTTATTACATGGTTGTCCTAGGCCTGGCAAAGAAAATAGCACTAATCCTAAATAGTCAGTTTTGTTTATACCATCATTCCTCATGAAACCATAGAGGTTGGTGCCTCCTCTTTCAGCAGCCGGATCCCTTGATGGCCACCGCCCCGTCGCGGGGTCGTAATATCGGTATGTGTAGTAGTAGAGTCCCGTTTCGAAATCTAGCGGTTTTGTGCTGAACCGATACGGGAAAAGCTTGGCATCCGCGTCAGAGTTGACAACGGTGTTACCAAAGGGGTCATATTCGAAGTGAGCGGAGACGGAGCCGGAAGATGATAGATACTCACTAACATTACCGTTGCCATCATAAGTTGGGAAATTACTCGCGCCTCCCGAGCTAACAGACAAGAGACCGCCTACGCCGCCCGCACCTTGCAAGGTTCCGGAGAGATCCGTTCCCCAGAGATAAGTTTTTGATAGAGCGGCCGAGGTGTTGGTGTCCGCCGTGTATTCCGCGATGCAATTGAAGCCGTCATAGACGAACAGGGTGGCGCTGGTGACCGCGTTCGAGCCACTGCCGGTGCTTGTGGTTTTGGCCACCCGGCGGGACTGGGCGTCGTAGAGATAGGTGGTGGTGGTGCCGACGGTGGAGGAAACCATCCGGTTCTCCGCATCCCATGTCAAAGCGCTGTTGGCACCCTGCGCGGTCGGGACCGGATACGCCGTGGCGTTGCCGTCGTCATCATACACCGGCAACAGACCGCCTATGGCGGTGTATTGGTTGAGGGCGTTGGCGGAGTAGTTATCGCTGGCGGGCAGGGTGAGGCTGGGGGCGGACTTTTTGCGATTGCCGATGGTGTCGTATTGGTAGGCGCGGTCGTAATCCGGGCCTGGCGCGTCGGCGCTGATAACTTGTCCCAAGCCATCATAACCCCAAGAGGTCGAACCGGCGTTGGACGTTACACCCTCGCCGAGGCTGTAGGCCGTGGTTACGCCAGTGCGCTGTCCCATAGAATTCACGGTGTAGTCATACTCCGAAATCACCGCTGTGCCAACCTTGTTTTTCTTGGAGGCGAGCAGGTCGCGGTGATCCTCCCAAGTGTTGGTGACGGTGTGTACCGGACCGGTCACAGTGCCGATCAGGTTGGAGTTGGCAACGTAACCATAATTGAAGCTGTTGTTGGCGTCGGCCACCGAGGAGAGTCTTCCATCCGAAGTGGAATACCCATAAGCGGCCTGGTTTTCAACGGTCGTGCCGTTTTTCAATTGCCATCCAATGTCACGAAGCAGGCTGTCACGCGAGCGGTTCAGAACCCGCGTGAATGAGGACAGCCCGGGTAAGGTGTAGGTGATGGTCTCCTGACTCAGCACCAGGGTGTAGGGATCATAGGTGAACGCAGATGATGCGATGCCGTTGGAAACCGTAGACTGACGTCCAAGGGCGTCGTAAGAGATCGCGACATTCGGCGTGGTGTTGTCACTGTAGTTGACACTGGTCAGGAAACCATTGGTGTAGACGTAGGTGGTGACTACGCCCCGCGCCCAGGTACGGGTGGAGAGCCTGCCTGCGGCGGAGTACGTGTAGTTGGTGGATTTGGCGGCGGTGGTGGCGTCGGCTTTGGCGTAGGTTTTGGACACAAGCAAACCGGTGGTCGGTCCGTAGGTCCAGATGGTTGTGGAGATGTTGCGCGAGAGAGCATCTGCAGCACGCGCTGCATCAGTGGTTCCTGACGGAGGGGTGGGTTCAGTGGTGAGATTTTTATAAGTATGGAGATATGTCAGACGGCCTTGAAGATCATATTCCCGGTAGGTTGGATACGTCTGACTGCCCCACTGTCCTGCAACCCTGCCTGCTGAGTCATAGGAGGTGTATGTGACGGAATTGTCCGGCAGAGTGGTTTGGGTAACCCGGCCCATCTTGTCACAGGTATAGCTGGTGGCATCCCCGTGGGCGTTGGTCATGGTCAGAGGCGTGCCTGATTCGGCGAGGTTGCTGTAAATGGTGGTGCCTGTGCGGGAATCCACGGATGTGGCGAGATGTTGCAGATCATCGTAGGTGTTGGTCGTGGAGGAAATCAGGGCCGGACTGTTACCGCTGGTATATTTGGCCGTCTGGGTGGGCAGGCCATGGGTGTAGGTTTGCACATCGCGGGTCCCGTCGGGATTCGTGGTCGTGATGGTGTAAACCCCGTTGTTGCCAGGGCGGGTGGTCATTTGGGTGGTCACGGCCACAGTGGACTGTCCGCTTGGCACCACCGAAACTTTCGTGAGCCCGTCCAGAGTCAAGTAGGTGTCCGAAACGGTCACCGAAGTGCCACCGACCGAGGAAATGCTCGTGTTCCTGTGCAGGCAGGCACCAAGGTTTGCAACCTGGGGGCAGCCCGAAACCACATCGTTGACTACCGAGTTGACCTGGATTGCCGTGCTGTTGCCAGTAGGAACGGTGCGGGATGTGGTGGTCCGTTCGCCCTTATTGTTATAACCGTAGGTGGTTGCCACGTTGTCGCCATCGGTGAGGGTCTTAAGCCTGCCCCGCGCCCCAGCGGGAGACTCGGTGGCTGTCCCTGTGAGTGGGTAATAGGTGTAAGTGGTCGTACCGGTGGCTGTGGAGACTTGCTGGTAAGTGCGACCTAACATATCTGCACTAATCGTTGTGGTCACACCGGACGCGTTGGTGGTGGAGGTGGTGCCTCCACTCCATGTGCCATAATCATAACTCACAGGAGCAACAGCAGTTCCACTTAAAGCACTTGCACGTCCGTCCAGGTAGGATGATCTAACTGTAATTGAATCGTCGGCATAGGTGGTGGTGACGGTGTCCCCGGTGCCATTGTTATGAGTGGTGGCCGTTGTGGTTACGGGGCGGTCTGCTGAATTGGCGGATTTCAGCGAGGGGCCGGTCTCGGTGACCGTCAGACCGTCCAGACTGCGGGTGGTGGAACCCAGGAATTGAGTTGCGGAACTCTGCTGACTGGATAGGCTAACCATGCGGGACTTGGAAGTGCTAAGTCCGTTGATTGTGATTAAGGTGTTAACCACAGGGAAAGAGGATGCGTCGGATGCCTTCTTTGCCTCTTGGCAAACCCTTTTGAGGCCATCGCGGGTATAGGTGATGGAGCTGCCATCGCGCTCCCGGGAATACAGTAGTCCGCAGCAGGCGTATATCTTGATGTCGTAATCAGTCAGGTCGGAATTGAAGATGCGCTTGACGGGCCGTCCCATGATATCAAAGCCGCCGAGGGTACCGTTGTAGCTGAGGTCGGTGATCCAGCTCTCGGTGACAAGATTGGTTGCTATATCTGTGGTGGTTTGCTGGATGATAAAATTACCGACACCCAGTATTGAGTAAACTTTTGTGCCATCCGTAATCCCATTGCGGTTACCCGCTCCAGTGGACGCCGTAGTTGTTAAATTTCCAACACTGTCGGAACCGTAAGTGTATGTGGAGGCAGTGCCATCGGCATTTTCGATCCATTTGATGCGCCCAGTGTTGGGAGCGGTAGCAGTTTCTGGATAATATCCCGTGGTAGTGTAGTGCCAATTCGCGCCATCATATTGGCCAACTTGAATCGTGGTGGTTCCGTCGTCCGCAGACCCAAGGGTGGTCGAACTCTGAGAGATGACACTGCTGGAGCCAACTGTGGTCAGTTCGGTCGCTGTGCCTCCATTGACCGTGGTCGTCTTCGTGACTGTGTTATTTGCATCGCCCATGGCACCATCCTTCCAACCAGAAGATTCTTTTATGATCGTAATGGGTGAGGCAACTGAGGCCGTGTAAGAGTATGTCATCCATGAGCCGTCGGGATTCACAACTGACTGCAGACGCCCATAGGTCACTGTATTGGCAGGGTCGTCCTGCACATAGGTGTAGCTCGTGGTCTGAGGCGACGAATTATCGGTAATAGGGACACCACCGCTAACCGGATACGCTTCCGTAAGTGACATCAGACGCTTCATCCCCATGTCCCCTCCGGCGACGCTAGTGGAAAAGTCCTGATAAACCTCTTGGGTGCTTCTTGTGAGGTAGAGACCGCCTGGCGTACCTGCAGCATTCATTGAGGCGGTCTGGACTTGGCGGGTGAGAGTGTAATCCCATGGCCTGTTATGCGGAGCTGTGCCTTGAGTATAGTTGAGAACCTCCTTGGAAAGTAGCGGGCCACCAGTTCCAACGTCGGAGTAAATACAAGTGGTCAGGTTCGCAACCTTCTGTGAGGCATCAAGAGTCTGCACGGTCTGCTGGGTAGTGATGCGGGAACCAGAAATACCCATGGTCTCCTTCAGCGTTATAAACAGGGTGTTGAAATTGGGCACATAGGTGGATGTGTCCGGAGCAAAGGTCACGTCCGTCAGAGGGGTCACTGTGGGATAGTTATTAAAAGGCCCTACGTCGTAGTAGCCAGAGTTATCATTAAGCTGATTGAGAGCGGCGGCGTTACGCTTCCAGACGCGGACTCGGAAGCCATTTCCCGGATGATTGGGATCAAGCAGCTCAATGACGGTGAATACATCGTCAGTGATAACCTGATAGATGTATTCTGGGTACCCTCCTGCGGCTGGCTTCGTAACCTTCTGGAAATTTGCCTCCGACTGAATGAAGAGGCAAGAAGGATGGAAGGTGGCAGCCGAGATTTGAACCTGCGAAATTTCCATCCGGATTTGAGCCTGCTGGAGCGGACTCTTGGGAAAGTAGCGGGTGAACATGTCGGAGAATGTCGGTAACAACCCGTTTTTTTCATAAGCAGCCTGACCAAGATCAGTGAATGATGCGGGCTTGGGATAACGGGCCAAACCAACATTGATAGACCAGTTGAAGCTGCCGCTTCCCCCGCTTGTGGCACCGGAAGATGAACCGCCATCAGAACACGGAGGACAGTCACAGCCGGTAGTATATGTGGTTCCGGGAGGATTAGTGGCCCATGCGGGAGATAGCAGTAGAATGGAAGCGGCAAGCAGATTGCGTAGTGATGCGGTCATGACGATATTTGGAAAAGTGATACGGATAACTCGTTAGGTCGGAGTGTGTGTTGACGAAAATATCAGGAAGAGGTGTGTGGGAAACGCGATTTGAGGAGCTTGCAGGCTTCCTTGGCGGCGTATGCGAGCGCGGGTTGCGCACGGGCCACGTTCTGGAGTTTTTCAATGTCATCCACCTCGCCAGATTGACCGAGGGTGGCAATTGCAGGTAGCTGAAGTGAAGACTGGCCGTTCTCTTGGTAAGCGATGCGTCGGATGGCAGGACGAAATTGCTCCGGGTCCAGAATGCCCGCTGCCCCGATGGCCGAAACCCTCACCGGATTGGACAGCTTGCTGCCGTCCTCAAGGGCGGCGGAGAGCCACGGCTTGAGTTTGTCCACCGCCGCTGTGCAATCCAAGGGGTTGGACGTGTGAGTCAGGTTGATGAACATCATGAGCGTAGTGCCCGGAATCGAACTATTCTCCAGCGTGGGATCAGTGGCTGCGGTGACCAGGGCATCAAGCACCTTGTCCGTGACTTCCGGGCTGGGTGCTGGTGTTGCGGAGTTTCCCTGATGCGAGCGCGGGTTGATCCAGGTGGCCAGATGCTGCACCGAGTAGTCACGCAGGACATCGGGCTGCTTGGTGTCGTGCAGGATCCCAAGCAGGGTTGATG
>Ga0118677_10000498_pt1 | contig 86681 bp, 62 predicted proteins | sample AliMusrvi5mmetaG_FD_86154 | JGI IMG/M metagenome (GOLD analysis project Ga0118677, IMG submission 86154)
AGTACTCTTGTGTTCGGGGTACCCCGAACACAAGAGTACTGCCTTTTTATTAATTAAAAATGGTATACTTTTGGAGTGAAACACTGGTATACTTTTGGGTTGAAATAAACAGACAAAGGGTCAATCTACCGAAACTTCCATTCTACCTGTGCTTGGATTAATCAATGACGTTGTAAGAGATTTAAAATTACTGATAAAATAGTGCCAGCATCAACTCATCATCCACTACCAGACTTTTGCATAGCCCTTTATTCAGATTCTTGATTGTGGAATTGCAAATTCCCAGTCTGATACCCCCGGATGGTTTATCCTGGGGAGTGGGGTTGTAGGGTGTGGTTTTAAGTCAGCTAAGAGATTCTAAAATGCTTTGAGCCCAAATATTTACATCTACGTATACTTTTTCCAATTTGCCGTTGGTAGCCCGGAACAATAGTTTTGGTTCAGCATATTCTACAGAGTTGTCGTATACGTAAAGTCTGTCAACAAGCGGTGCAATAATGCTACAGTTTACAATAGATTTAGTGAAACGACTAATGATTTTTGAAATTGGAACATCATGCCCGCCTTCCATCACACGGTGTGCAATGCGGGAAGCATTAATAGAAGGGTGATCTGTTCCAACGAAAAAGAGACGAATAAAATATCCTGCATCCTTTGCTCTTCTGATATAATCCAGTTTATCAGTTGCAGACAAAACAGTTTCAAATAGTATTCCTTCTTTTTTTAACAGATATTTCTCGCGTAGTTCTGCTGCCTTATTAGCTGCTTTAATAACAGCTTCCGGCGAGTTCCAATCTCCGAATTCATCTTGAGCAATGTTGTCGGGATTAATATAAAAACAATTTTCAATCCATTGATGCTCCAGTATTTTGCCAGTAACCGATGTTTTGCCTGAACCATTTGGACCTGCAATAATGATCAGTTTTGGTTTGTTGAAATTCATTTTGCATCAGAATTTAAAGCTATTTGCTGCTTTTGGGCTGCGAGCAACGATTGATGAAGTTGTTCAAAAAATAGCTCATCCGATTTGTTGGCTTTTTTTTTCACTTCGACTGCAACTTCCTGCATTAGTAAGTGCAATTGCTCGTCTGTGGGTTCCGTATCGGATAGAAACTTATAATTGATTTTCATAACCTTCAATTTTATTACAAAAGTAAGCATTTATTGGAGATCCGGAATCGCTCAATTTCCTGATCTCTTTGGTAAGTTAAAGAATATCCTTGGCAATTGTATGATTGTTCTGAATGAAATTATTCTTTTGCAGAGATTGATGAATGATTTTCGGGAGCGGGAATTGCAAATTCCCTATCGGTTACCCCCGGATAACATATCCGGGGGAGCGGGGTATATAAATGATACAGACCACCATGCATTATGCTGTTTCCAATAAAAGCCACCCTGTCACCATCCTTAAAAATCAGGTCTTTTGAGTCTCTGGTTTTAAAAGCGAATGCCGAAAACTGGAAAAGCAAAAAGAATCATTACGGTTCCAAAAACTTTATTGCATATTTTATTCATCATTTTACGTTCAATTGCTTATACAGAAATTCATTCGACTTGCTTTGTTGTTCTGTAGTTGATGCATGTCCCATTTCTTTTGCAATAAGTAAACTTTTAGGTGCAGTAATACTATTATAGGCAGCATATATTGAAGTTGGTGGGCATGATTCGTCATTAAATCCAAAAGCATAAAATCCAGGGACTGTCAACAATTTAGCAAAATTGACCACATCGTAGTATTTAGAAGTTTCCACTTTTTCTTTTGTTACAAATGATGGTTTGTTGAATGCATGTGGCCAACCACCTGCCCTTCCGAACAGATAACCTGTTACATCACACAAAGCAGGATAAAAAGACGAAAGGCAAATTACCCGTTTGTCTAATGCGGCAGTTACTATGGCCAATGCACCGCCCTGACTTCCACCAGCAACAGCCAATGTATGACCATCGTATTCGGGTAGCGTATTTATAAAATCAATGGCTCTGACACATCCCAAATAGACATGTTTGTAATAATACTCTTCTTTATTATCAAGGTTATATGTGTTGTAGCCGTCTAAAGCACCATATCTTAAATTGGCATAAACAACCGAATCGAGTGTAACAGGAATTCCATGAATACCTATTTGCAAAGTAATAATTCCCTTTTCGGCCATGCCTACAAAACCACTGTATGGTCGCACACCGGCTCCTGGAACTTCCAAAACTGCGGGATATTTTCCGGGTGCTTTGGGTACACACAATATTCCATATACCCGCATTCCAATTTTGCAATTTTGAACATTGATTTGATAAACATTCACCTTATCTGTACATTTATTGGCAAGTAAAGTCATTTGGCTTTCCAATGGAATTTTGGCATTATCGGCTTTGGCCTGGTCCCAAAATTTAATAAAATCGGTAGGTACAGTTGTTGTTGGTTCAATTTTCTCAGGATTAAATGCTGCGGTAGCCTTGCCTTCGAAGTTTACTTCCTGTATTTTTGCTTTCACAGTACAACGAAGAAAACCAGCAACTTGCATTGTTCCTCCGTCAATCTCCAGTTGACCGGATTGTACATTGACCGAATCTTTTAAGACAGGGGTCATTTTTTCCGGACCAATCTCATAACTGATTTTTACATTTTTCAATAATTTGCCATTTTGAGTTACTGAGACTTTAAATTTCACCTTTTCATTTAGCTTGTACACCCAATCTTCATGATTAGCAGTAACGGTAATTTTTACAAGAGTTTCTGCCGCATTTATTGTCCATGAGAAACACATCACGAGGATGGCGAGTGTCAAGGATTTTTGAATTAATTTATTCATTTTTTTATGATTTATATTTCTATCTGTTATGGATTAGTTTTGTCTAATAAAATATACCAGGCGATTAAGCGGCACAATCATTTTTACCGTTTGACCCCCTTTGTATTTTTTGCCCAAATCGTCGATCCAAATCCCTTTGGGCAATTTCACCTCTCTTGTTTCCCCTTTGTCGACCATAGGCGCCACGAGGTATTGATCACCCAGCATGTACTGGTCATTACACGATTCAAATCCTTGCTGCGGAAATTCGTATTCCATGTGGCGGACAATGGGCTCGCCGTCTTTTGCAGCTTTTGCTGCCAGTTCATAAATATAGTCACCCATTTTCGCATGGAGCAAGGCAGCTTCCCGGCAAAACGCCAAATGCTTCTCATCCAAAACCCGCCAGGGTGCAACCGAGAACTGCATCATGGGCATCAATGCCTGAATTTGTGCCGAACGGATCATTAATTCCTGATCAAATTTTGTCAGGTCAATCTTTTCAAACACCGCCAGCAATCCTCCGCCAATCATATCGGGACAAGTGAACGGATGACCTATCAAACCTGCTGAAATCATATCGGGGACAAGTAATTTCAGTTCGTCCCACGAAAATCCCTTATCTTGAAGGCGTTGGGCCAGCGGTTGATTTCCCATTTTCCAGCACGCCCTGAACTCATTGAAGTCGAATTCAGCGCCTAACTTTGCATACATCTCCATCTGTTTGGGTCCGGAGGTATTCGTTTCCTCATTCCAGTAAATGGATGAACCCTTGGTGTAAAACAGAAAATCCCCTGCATCGAATTTGAATCCGTCGATACCATATTTTGTTTGCAGGTTTTTCAATTGAACTCTCAGCCAATCGGTAGCTTTGGGGTTGGTTAAATCCAGACAGGCACTATATCCGTTCCACCAATTGACCAGTGCCGGATATTTACTCCCTTTTTTAAGGACCAGGCATCCTTTTCTTACCAACTCTTTGTACTCCTTGCCGTCGGGACTGATAAAAGGGGTTAGCCACAACATCACCTTAAAACCTTTTGCATGAAGATTGTCCATCATTCCTTTTGGATCGGGGAAAGTGTTGGCATCAAACTCAAAGGTGCCGTAGTCTTTCGACCAGATATCGTCGATCATAAAAACACCTACCGGGAATCCGTTTTTCATGATATTGTCGGCATATCTCAGGATATCCTTTTGATTCTGATTGTTTCCCAGTTCAATCCAGGTATTGTATTGTGGTATTTTGAACATCAACGGATTGGGCGTTTTACCCGAAGCCGGAAAATATTTATTTTTGGCTGATACGTACGCGTCGTGTAACGATTTACCAGCTAAAATAGCCTCTGGTTTTTCGGTGCCGGAATAAATGATCAAATTCCCCTCTTTCAGTTCGAAAGCAAAAGGTTCATTACTCCACACATACCGTCCCATATTGGATAAAAGCAACGGTGCTGCCTGGTTTCCCAGGTTATCATTCAAATCTTTTTTGGGAGTATTTAATTCAAATGGCTGAAACCGAACATCTTTTAACGGGGTATTGCACCAGGCTTTGGCGGTAAATGCACCATACCATTTCTCGCCAGTTAAAGATTTTATTTCAGTACTGAATTTCTCAGCAAAAATATTTACTGAACAAAGAATAAGCGCAATAGCGAATACTAAATTTTTCATAATCTATAATTATTTAATCGTTTATTAGATGTTTCAATTTTAATTGGTCGTTTTAATTTCACAGGTTGGCTCCATGTATTTTTGCCGTCATAAACAGCAGTTATCAAATAGGCAATTACCCCATTTTCAATAAATAATTGCGGCCTCTCTCGTCTTGTACATTTAAGTACAGTACTATCTGTATACTCAATATCATGATTATAAAACACCTCCGGAGTATAGGGAATCCAATCTTTAACGCCATCCAACGAATATAAATGAACACCCCATCGTTCATGTCCGCTTATTAAACCTGCATTGTCTTCGCAAATAATATGATATTGATTATCAGTTTTAAACATATAAAAATCTTCCAGTTTACTGGTTGGTGAAACATCATCATTTACCGTTTTAAATCCACCTTTATAATTGTCAGATTCTGCTAAGATGACTTTCAAATAGGCATCTCTATACAATAATTTTATTTTTGAACCGGCAATAAGTATGGCCGGATTGTTTGATTCTGAATTAATGATTGGTTGATCGGAACGTTTCCAGGGACCGGTAATTGATTTTGAAGAAGCGTATCCGATTCTACGTACTAATGACTTTTGATTGTAGGTTGTTGCGTAGGTCGTAAAATCACTTCCAATGTAAAACAAAACATATTCATCGCCAATTTTATGAATCGTTGGGTTATGCGCCATATTTGAATCCCAAAAGGAACTGTCCCTTTCTCCAATGACTATTTCATCAAATTTAAAAGGGCCTAAAGGTGATTTGGAGGTAGCCCTCACAATTTCAGAATTTTGCCGGTAACCTTCCGGAAAGTCTCCACTCTTTTTCCAGCGCGAGGCAAACAGATGATAAGTTGAACCGACTTTGATCATTGAGCCACACCAGATCCAATAACCATCCATTTTAAATCCACTTTCCTTTGGAACTTTCTCATATTCAAAGGTCATTTTCTGACTAAATCCAATCTGACTGATTGTCAGCGCAATTATTAGTACCAATAAAAGTTTCATCCAGAATAGTATCAAGTTTAATATTCAGTAAGATTGAATTATAAATGTTTAACATTCACTGATTCAAAGACATCATATACCGGATTCTGTCCGTCAGAAGTCTTAACATTTTCAAATATTACATCCCGGGCATGTTTTACAAGTACCTTTGAATTTGTCGGTAATTTTATGTCCTTAAACGTGATATTTTTAGCATAATTGGCAGTATCATTGAAACCTTCCAGGTAGATAACAGGTTGATCCGTTTTTCCATTTGTCATATTCAAATTCGTAAATTCAAAATTTTTCAACTTTGTCAAAGTTGGAGCAGACTCTCCATCATTGTTATATGGAAGTGACGTAACAACATTGATCAATTGAAGATTGCAATCCTTCACCAATAAATCCTCCACATAGCCGCCCCGTTTTGGTGTCGTTTTTACCTGAAGACCAAACCATAAATTACCTAATTCGCAATCAATTACTTGTGCATTTTTTATGCCCCCGGAAATTTCGCTTCCGATTGCCAGACTATGACCCTGAATAAAATTACAATTCGATATATAGATATTCTCACATGGTTTTGCCACCTTATTACCTTGCGGATTTTTACCCGATTTTATGGCTATACAATCGTCATAGGTTGCAAAAGAACAATTAAAGATATAGGAATTGATGGATGAATCGGGATCAATCCCATCCCCATTGGGAGTTTTACTCTTGATTGAATTTATTTTAAGTCCATTGCAGGTTACATTTTTTGAATAGGTATAATGGATCTTCCAACAGGGTGACTCTTCTATTGCCAATCCTTGTATATTTACTTTTTCACAGTTCATCAGGCATATTAATCGTCCTCGTCCTCTTATCCCGTTGGCATTATTCTCAGCCATAGTTTTACTTAGCAAAGCACCGCCACCGCTAATTGTCCCTTCACCCCGAATACTTATATTTTTTACATTATATTGACCAGTTTCGTCTAACCTTCCGGCGGTAATCAAGCTCGCGTAGGCAGGAAAATCCCAACCTTCAAAACGGGTTTTTATCATTGGTGAATAATCTTCTGTGTTGAGACTTCCTTTTAAAACACCTCCCCTTGCAATATACAGGGTCATATTACTTTTAAGGAACAAGGCTCCGCTAATAAATATACCGGATGGAATAACAACGATTCCACCAAAAGCACACGCATCAATCGCCTTTTGTATTGCATGGGTATTTACAATGCCAGAGTCAGGTTTAGCACCATAAGCAAGGATATTGAAAACTTTCCCATGTGGCTTGGTTTTTACAGTTACTGGTTTACTTCTATTCGATTTTTTGCCTTCTGCATCTTTTGCCACAATTGAAATGGAATAATTTTTATTGGGTTTAAGGTCCTTTATCGTATAGTTCGTTATTTTTGAATATCCAACACACGCCCCATTCAGATAGACATCATATCCGTTAACAGTTTTGTATTCAATGGGTTTATTCCACAAGACTGTAATAGAAGTTTCCGTCTCTGTTTCAGGAGGTGAAATGAGATTTTGGATTACACCAGGCTTTGCATGAGTTGTTAAAGTTTGGATTTGGGGTAACTTGGTAATTAATTCATGTAAAACATCGCCATCTTTGACACCCTTAATTTGTACTTCTGTACAAAGATAACTTGATAGATCGTAATGCGAAAGATTAGTCGTATTCATTATTACCCACTCCATTTTGAAACTATCTGGAGCTTGCGGGAAGACTTCAACACAGAACAAGTTAAATAATAACAGGAGTATGCGCGCTTTTCTTAGGATCATATTAAAAATGAATTATTAAATTCCAATTACATCGTGCAGGACAAACGCATACCAATATCGCTCCGGCATTGAAGCAGATTCACAATTTTATTCATGGCTCAAATGTTGATTGATTTCTCAAAACACAAAAAACGACATATGCTAATAATCAGTAACATATGTCGTTTTGTGTTTTACAATTGGATTATCATTTAACAATTAATTCCACTGGTCTTTTACATCTCCCAGTCCAAGGTTTGAATCAATTTCCTGTTGAGGAATTGGGAATAGGTAATGTTTTGATTCTACATTTGAATTTCCAAAGGTAGCTTGCATTTCTACATTCATAACTTCGACCAATATGCCCCACCGTTTTAGATCATTGAAACGATGTCCTTCGCCCATTAATTCAACCTGTCTTTCACGTTTTAACAGATCAAAAGCCTGAGTTTGGGTATATGAACCCTGATAGGTAAACGCTCCAATGCGACTTCTTACCTGATTAATATAACTGATGCATCCGGGAATGTTACCGGTGAAAAGTTTACATTCTGCCTGCATCAGAAGCACATCCGCATATCGCATCAGGCGTAAATTGTTACCACTTTGACAGGTATTTTCAGTTACTTTATTTTCTTTATTAGTAACTTTTTTATACCAGTAACCAAGTTTGGCAAAATCATAAGGAATTGGACCTGATGGCATATTGTCCTGCCATGTCATATCTCCGATACCGCCATAAAATGTATATTTGGCACGGGGATCGTTATATGACTTACCACTCTCGTCATTATAAGTAAAATCTAGAACACGACGTGGATTGAATTTCCAGTTTCCCCAGTCATTCCATCCGTATAAAGTTGGACCAGTAGTATGAGTAGATGGTTTATTTGCCCCTTCGACTGATCCAACCGGACCCCATAGGTCATTACCGGCAAACCATGCAAATTGAATTTCAAAGACACTCTCCTGATTATTTTCATTGGTCTCTCCAAAATTGTCCATGTATTTTGCAATTGGAAGAAGGCTATACCTGCCGGCAAGTTTTGCAAATTCTGCATCTGCTTCGGCATATTTTTTATTGTACAAATACAATTTACCAAGAAAACCTGTTGCAGAACCTTTTGTTGCCCTGCCAGTATTAGTTGCATCCCAGCTATCCGGAAGGAGTAACTGTGCTGCTTTCAGATCTTTCTCTGCCTGTGCCCATACAATATCAACAGTTGCTGATCTTGGGGCATCTTCATTACCGGCTTGTTCGTAAGTCGTTCTCATTGGAACTCTTCCGAAGGAAAATGCTAATTGTGAGTAAGCCCAACCTCTCATAAAATAACCTTCTCCCTGACTCATCGAGACGATGTGTTTTGCATCATCCCCATTCGCTATAATATAAGCTTGTGCCTTGTCGATTGTAAGGTTTGAACGAAGGATTGTCTTATACATCACTGTCCAAAGTCTGTTGATCGCTGAATTTGAATTCACAAAAATGTACTGCCAAATAGGAACCATGTCCTTTTCGTTAGGAAGAGCAGCAGCTGTTGGCTCAGACTCACCTGCCATTACATCCCAAATTTCCTCCCATTGAAAACCCATCATACCATTCATCCGGGGTGCATTATAAATAGCTGTAGATGAGGCCTGGATTTCTGCTGGCGTCTTGAAGTAGTTATCTGTGTTATAATTTTTCAGGTCGGAATAATTCAAGATATCTTTGTTACACGATGAAACAAATAGAATCACCAGGAGTAACAATGTTTTTATTGGAATAATCTTTTTCATATATAAATTTATTAAAATTATAGTCCTACCTGAATACCAAATGATATTGTCCGGGCAACGGGATAATTATTCATTTCTTCGCCCCTACTTAAGTTTGCATTAGCAAACTCAGGATCAAATCCGGGGTATTTTGTGAAAGTGAGTAAATTATAGCCAGTTGCATAAACCCTTAAATTTGTGATTTTCAGTTTTGAAATTAGAGTTTCAGGGAATGTATAGCCTACCGATAATTGTTTCATTTTTATGTAATTACCAGAATAAACTTGTAAAGAAGAAAATCTATTATTGCCATTTGGATCACCAATAATAGCACGGGGGACAATTCCATTCCCAGGTTCAGCTGCACTTTTCCACCTGTTCAAGACCCATGATTCTGCATTGATGGCTCTTTCCATGCCACGCAAAAATTTATAGTTTCCATAATAGATATCATTTCCGGCTACACCCTGAAAATACGTATTGAAATCGAATCCTTTGTACTCAAGATTTATACTGAGGCCAAAAGTGTGTTGTGGAATGGAGTTGCCAATCTTTGTCCTGTCAGCATCTGTAATCATACCGTCTCCATTATTATCCTTGAATTTTACATCTCCGGGTGCGGTTGATGAATATTGATAATAGATTTTTGACAAAGCGAGATCTGTTATTGCAGGATTTTTTGCTTTAGCGGTAGCTTTTGCTCCCTGATTTGCAGCATCGAGCTGTGCTTGAGTCATGAATACTCCTTCGGCAACTTGACCATAAAGATAACCGATGGGTTCGCCTTTGGCTGTCCTGCTTATCCCACTTAAAAAAGGTTGGCCCAAACCTAATGAGGTTACCGAATTTGTTACATGAGTATAGTTAGCATTTACAGCATACTTAAGTAACCCGAAATGGTTTTTATATCCAACCTGTAATTCAATTCCTTTGTTTACAACGCTGGCAGCATTAACAATCGCACTGGCAGGAGACCCTAAACCGTATCCTAATGAAACTGCACGTGGAACGGCAAAGAGAATGTCATTCGTATTTTTATCAAAGTATTCAGTAGTTATGGACAGTGCATTTTTAAAAAATGACATATCTACCCCTACTGATTTTGAGGTTGTAGATTCCCATTTTATACTCTGTGATGAAGGAGCTGATACGGTTGCTCCTTGTACAGGAGCCTCAACGTTTCCTAAAGGATAGTAAACGCCATTTGTCCAAACCTGCGAAACATACTGGAAATCACCAATGGCATCGTTTCCTGAAATTCCCCAGCTGGTTCTCAATTTTAGCTGGTCGAATATATTCAGATCTTTTATAAAAGACTCTTCATGCATTTTCCAGGCCAACGCAACAGAAGGAAATGTAGCCCAGCGATTCGAAGGTGCAAAACGGGGCGATCCATCACGGCGTACATTTACCGTAAGCAGATAACGGTTGTTATATTGATAATTTAACCGTCCGAAGTATGAAAGATACGCAAACTGCGCATTATCCTGATTTTTAATCATTTTTGTTTGCGCTTGGAAAACATTCTTTACTGTTTCATTGGCAAAGGTCTCACCATAAATACCAATTCCACCTGAAGATGCATAATTTTGCCATGTATTTCCAACCATCACAGAAAAATCGTGTTTTCTAAATTGCTTTTTATAGGTCAAATAGCTTTCAACAATGGGTGAGATGTTATAACTGTAATTTTCTGAATAATTGCTCGGATGTGTTGAATTAGCAGAATCTTCATATTTATCATTCCACAAAGTAGATCTGTTATAAAAACCGGATACTCCAGCTTGAACACGATAAGTCAATCCTTTAAACGGTACGATTTCAATCCACAAGTTGGCCATATAAGTTAAAGAAGTACCATTAGGGTGAGTTAAATTTACAATGCCAACAGGGTTCTCACTATCTGATAAATCTGTATATCTGTTTGCTCTTGTATATCCCCAATAATTAGTTGGATCATAAACTCCCATATACGGAAGAGCCGTCATAAATGGTATGATTCCTTGAGTGGTTGCAGTCGTTGTTGCACCTCTCGAAATATTATAGGAAAGCGCAACGTCATCGCCAGCTTTTATCCACTTTTTTATCTTAAAAAGGTTTTTTAGTCTTATGGTACTGTTATCATAACTTGGTCCAATATATATTTCATTTCCTTTTTTATAACCAAGACTTACAAAAAAGGATGAATTTTCGGATCCTCCTGATAAATCCACATTTATCTCGGTTGATTTAGATACCTGGAAGATTTCATCCTGCCAGTTGGTGACGTCCTTACGAACTTCGGGGGAATTCAATCTGTCTGTAATCGCCACTTTTGCATTGTTTAAGGCATCCTTCACATAGTCAATATATTGACTTGCATTAAGCATATCATACCTTTTAGGCGTTGTTCCAAATCCTGTAAATGCGTTAATATTCATTTTCAACGGACCAGCTTTCCCATTTTTTGTTGTTATAAGGATTACCCCATTTGCACCACGCGCCCCATAAATTGCAGTTGACGATGCATCTTTTAAAACTTCAACACTTTCAACATCATTTGTATTAATACTTGACATGCTCCCTCCCTGAAAACCATCAATAATAACGAGAGGATCAGTATTGTTGAGTGAAGTAACACCCCTTACTCTTATTTTATCACGGGAAACATCAATACCAGCCACTTTCCCCTGTATTAATGCACCTATACTTGATACTGTTCTGTCACCCAAATCTTTTTTGGAAACCGAAGCAACTGAACCAGTCAGATCTCGTTTTTTCATTGTACCATAACCAATAGCAACAACTTCTTCCAGACCAATTGATTCTTCCTCCAAAATCACTTTTAAAGAAGTTTGATTGCCTATTTTAATTTCCTGCATTTTCATTCCTACAAATGAAAACTGCAGGATGGTATTTTCAGAAATATTGGATAAGGAAAAATTACCATCAGCATCGGTGATTACTCCTGTTGTGGATCCTTTTACTACGACAGAAACTCCGGGGAGTGAACCGCCAGTTGAGTCGGTTACTTTACCTGTCACTTTTTTGGCTTGTTGTGAAGAATTTTCCTCTGCAGGAGTCAAAATAATATGACGTTCCTGAACCAAAATATTTATTTTATTGCCACTGAACAGTTTGGCAAGGATATTATCAATCTTCTCATCATTGACCGATACATCAACTTTGCGTTGAACATCAATCAGTTCGCTGTTGTATAAAAAATAAAATTCGCTTTGCTGTTCAATCTTTTGAAGGACCTCTTTCACCGTTGAATTTTTCATATCCAGCGATAGGCGCGTAGATTGTGCATAACTGACCCCTGCAATCGATTGAAATGCGCAGATCAGGATGATGAATAGGGTGTTTCGCATGGCTAAAAACATTTTTTTGTGCTCCAATATAAATGAGCACGATAAGTTCATGATTATTTTCATAAATTTGTGTGATTTTATTTGTAACATTATTTAATCTGCCCTTAACGGGTAATCGGGAAGGAGGTGTTAGAGCACTTCCTTTCTTCGTTTAGTTATGTTTTTATCTTCTCATAGGCAATCACTTTTTAGTTTTTTTGCTAAATATTACTTTTGATTTGGTTTGCAGTTGATTCGCTTTATTAATAGTGGCTTGTAGGTAATTAATTTCGATGGGTGATGATAAACGGAGCAGTTCGAGTACCTCATGCAAAGATTCATTTTCGAACGTTGTCGTGATGCGGTAGCTATTTATTTTTGAATCGGAAATCACTACATCAACGCCGAACCAGCGACCAATCTGAGAAGCGACTTCTGGCATCGGAGTTTCGTCGAAAACCAGTTTTCCGTCGTGCCATGCAATGTATTTTTCGATTTTTTCATTCGTAACCTTTGTAAGATTCGACGCTCTGTCATAAACTGCCCTGTCGCCTGGCTTCATAATGACCTCATTCTCTCTTTTCCCGCCATCGGTAGTTAAGCTTACTTTTCCTTCAGCTAGCACGATTTCTATCTCGTTTTCATCCTTAAAAGCCTTGTAATTAAACCTTGTACCCAATACCTTTACATTTACAGCACCTGTATTTACAATGAAAGGAACATTCGGATTTTTCTGAACATGAAAGAACGCTTCGCCTGATAATGAAACATCACGGCTTTTTTGATCAAACGGCACCTTAAACTTGATTGTACTTTCTGCATTTAACCAAACATTCGATCCATCGGGCAGTATAACCTCGGAGCGGACACCCGGTGGACTGGTTATTTCCTGCATCGCGAATTGTTGATTCTTTTTGAAATTCAATTGCCGGTTTAGAAGGATTCCAGATGCAATCAATAGCGGGATAAAAAGAATTGCGGCTATGCGCGATAAAGAACTCAATAACAGCCTGAATTTCCCCTCATTTTTAAGTCGGTTCTGAACCATAAGATAAGCGCCAATGCTGTCGACGCTGTCAATTTCAGCGATAGCCTTTGCCGCTTCATCGATCTGCGCTTCAAAGTCCTGTTTTAAACGACCCGAAATGAATTCCTCTATTTTATGATTGATGGAATACTTGTTTGTCATGTTGGTTTTAAAAGAATTGAAGTGTGCTTTTTCCACCCTTCCGACCTTAATACACCTGAAAAGGAAAACACACGTAGGGGATTACTAAAAAAAAATGAATAATTCTTAAAAGTTAATTTTGGAGCGATTTTATATTTCGCCGTTTTCGTGTTTCTCATGCCTCTGATCTCAATCATAACAAAACACACAAGTTAAAAAATGGAGGAATACAAACCTGCTATAAGTGATGGATACCAAGGAAAATTAGTAACCCGGCATAATCCTTTAATTCAACCCGCAGTAATTTTAATGCATTGCTTATTTGCGTCTCAACTGTGCGTTTGGAGAGGTTTAATTCAACAGCGATTTCTTCGTTTTTCAGGCCACGTATCCGGCTCATCATAAAAATTTCGCGGCATCTTTCAGGTAACAGGTTTATTGAACTCTTTATTTTTTCCTGAAGTTCAGATTCAATGTAAAGATTGGTGTCGTAAGCAAGATGTTCATTTGACAGGTTGTAAATCTCTTTGAGGTAACTGGCCTCAATTTTTTTGTGTTTCAGGTAGTTTAAACTGCTGTTTCTAATTGAAGAGAAAAAATAATTCTTCAGGGAGTCTGACAGTAAGACATGCTGATGTTTTTGCCAGAACCGTACAAAAAAGTCCTGAACAATCTCTTCTGCTTCAGCCCGGTCAGCCGTGAATTGCGATGCATAGATGACCATACCAGGATAATAAAAGTGAAATAACAACTCAAAAGCTGTTTGATCACCCTCCTTAAGCCGTGTAATCAGGTCCTTTTCATCAATTCCATGAATACTTTGCATCCGGCAAATGTAAAAAAAAAGTCTTAGATTCGTTTTGAAATAATCTTAACAAAAAATATTGGCAGCAAACAGAAAGATTGTATTTAATATCAAAAGCATAGATAGATACAAAATTTTAATTGTTTGGATTCAAGTCAATGTGTTCAATCATGTGCCAAATAAAATGGTGTTATCGATTACAATATAATCCGGAATGTAGATTCAGTATGTAACGGTTTCACAAAGTTTGCAAAAATATTTTATGAATCCTTGAGTTGATTTGTTGCATTTGTAACTTGAACCTGCGATCTCATCCAAAAGTTGAGGAATTTTTTGTATCTCATCAATAATCACCAAATCACCTTCTTTCATGGATTCCAATTCTTCGCTTAGCAATGAAGGCCTACGAAGGAACCGCTCAAATTCTTTTGCCAGTAATAAATTATAATATCTGGCTTGCGGATAGATTTGTTCAAGCAAAGTTGTTTTACCCACCTGGCGTGCTCCCCATAAAAAGACACTGTCATTATTCTCGTCTTCTAAAGACAATTTGCGGATATACATATCGAAAATAGCAATTATATCATGATAAAATTACATTTAATGATTCAAATATAGGAAATAATCCTCAATAACCCAACCAGTATATTCAGTGAAAAAGCAAAACCATTGTTAGAGCATGGTTTCTCCGCTCAATCTACTGTTCTTCCTGGTACGCCGAATTGAACGATGATTAGATAATGACTCATCATCCGCTGCCATGTTTTTGCAGTGCCATTTATTGGGATTCTTGATTGTGGAATTGCAAATTCCCTATCTCTTAACCCTGGATGGCATATCCGGGGGAGCGGGTGAAAATTAAATCAATTTTTGCCGTTGATTTTTGCAATATTCAAATATAGGGCGTAGGAAACGTAGGAACGTAGGAAATGGACTGAAAAACAAAGACATTTGTAGTTATAAGCACCTATATTATAAATAGATACGACTGTATCTCCAGTTTTCCTATCTTCCTACGGTTCTTAAGTTCTTATAGTTACTCGGATCCTAAGTTCTGCGGTTATCTTCGGTTCATACGATTATTCAACTGTAGCTAAGTTGTTATGATTTAAACTACTCCAGTGTTATTGCAATCTTCCTGTGGTTGCTAAGTTCTTATATTTCCTACGGATCCAAAGTTCCTACGGTTTTCCTACGCTTCCTACGATTACTAAGGTCTTGTTGTTCATTTTGTTACAGATATCCTAAATTTCTCCTTTTGCCTATATGTACCTATTGATCATGCAGGTACTGCGGTTTTCCTACTTTCCTACATTCCTACGCTCCTACAAATGAAATATTGATTTCCGAAGGTTTTGAATGAGCTGCGCTTCCATAGCAAATCATGAACCGGGACGATGGCCCATCTTCGACAAGCAATTATTTATATATCAAAAAATGCAGCTCTGCTGCAAATATATTCCACTCCTGACATTGCTATGAGTCTCGAGTGAAATGCCGCGATAATTTGCAATTTAAGGAAGATATTTATGGATCTAATACTTAGATAACCAAACAAGATCTTGTTTTCCGTTCTAAAAATTTTTAGGTAACCAAATCAGGTTTTGTTTGTGATTCTCCGAAACATTTACACACAGGTTGATCGGGAAATTAAATCGAGAGACCTGAAAGAAGCATTGGAATTACTGGAAACTGCAGGAGTTGTAAGCAGGATAAGGCAGGTAAATGGAGTAGGCTTGCCTTTGGCTGCAAGTGTAAACGAGACTTATTTCAAAGTGATTTTTCTCGATGTAGATTTGCTTCATGCAATTAGCGGAATATATGCCGAAACTGCGATGGAAAGGGATTTAGCTGCTATCTTTAAAGGCGCTGTTGCAGAGCAATTCGCAGGACAAGAACTAATTGCTTATCAAAATCCATTTACAAAACCACCCTTGTTTTATTGGGGCCGTCAAGCAAAAAACAGTACGGCTGAAATCGATTATTTAATAGAATTGGATGCACAAATTATACCGATAGAAATAAAATCCGGATCAACAGGCCGAATGAAAAGCCTTCATTTTTTTATCGAATATTACCGGAGTAAAAAGGCCGTTAAAATTTCACAGGCACCATTCCTTGCCGGAAACCCAATAGTATCTCTGCCGTTTTATGCCTTGGAAAGCTTTTTTAATTCGATGCGGTAAAAACAAAAACATCCATCGAAGTATTGAGATAGGAAATACTTTTGTGCCTGCCGGTAAATGGATTACGCACAAAAAATGGAATTCGTTGTGCCTAATTTTACAAAACCCCTTGCCATTGCTGGCAAATGGGCCAATCCATCTAAACTTCCAATCTACCTGTGATTGATTTATTTATTGATGTCATATTTGTTTCAAATCCCTGCCTAAAAAGTGCCATTTGCCCCGAGTGCTCGGGGGCCCTGGCGGTTAACAGCCTTTCGGGCATATCTGAAGGAGCAGTGAATCCTGATACTATATTGCATCATCCCTGACTATATTACAAATAATTCACAGAATCACCTTTACTTTGTTACAAATATTACTTATTTTTACCCTGACTTTGTAGCAAAATCAATTTATACAATATGCAGATATTTGAAAGAAATCTTGAGAAGAACCTGAAGACCTGGAAAAAAAGTTCAGGCCGTAAGCCACTTATTCTCCGCGGAGCCCGACAAGTTGGAAAAACAACCCTTATAAAGGAATTCGCAAAATCGTATCAATTCAGTATCTTATTAAATCTCGAGAAACCAACTGATGCTGCCTATTTTTTGAAATATAATGAGGTTAAATCAATAGTAGAATCGTTGTTTTTATCCAGAAATATTTCGATAACCTCTATTGGCGAGACTTTGTTGTTTATTGATGAAATCCAGGAAGTACCGCAGGCTATTCAAATGCTCCGGTACTTTTATGAAGAATTTCCTGATCTGAATGTAATCGCAGCAGGCTCACTTTTAGAGTTTGCAATGAGAAAGGTAAAAAGTTTTCCCGTTGGCAGAGTTGAATTCTTATACCTGCATCCATTGAATTTTGTAGAATATCTGAGCGCTATCGGACATCAGGGAGCTTTGGATCAAATGAGCAGAATCCCTTGCGAATCATTTGCGCATACAGTTTTGCTTGGCCTATTTAATCAATATGCAATCATTGGTGGAATGCCGGAGGTGATAAGCAATTTTCTGGAAAAGCAAAGCATGACGGATCTGCCAAAAGTGTATGAAAGCATTTGGAGTACTTACAGGAATGATGTTGAAAAATATGCGGCCAATGAAACAGAGCGAAAAGTCATCAAACACATTATGGCCACCGCACACATGTATATGGATCAGCGTATTAAATTTCAAAATTTTGGACAATCCAACTACAGGTCAAGGGAGGTTGGAGAGGCCATGAGAAATTTAGATTCTGCTAAAATCATTCAAATTATTTACCCTACAACAGATGTTGAAATTCCGGTTAAGCCGGATTTGAGAAAGTCGCCTCGGTTGCAGTTTTTGGATACCGGCCTGGTAAATAATGAATTGGGGATTCAACCGGAAATGCTCTCATTAGCAGATTTAAGCAGTTCCTACAAAGGGGCAATTGTACCTCATTTGATTACCCAGGAGTTGATTTCATTGAACTGGACGAATGATAAAAAGCCAAATTTTTGGGTTCGGGAGAAAAAACAATCCTCATCAGAGGTAGATCTGGTATTTACCTACCGGGATAAAGTGATTCCAATTGAAATAAAATCAGGCAGTATTGGCACCTTAAAATCAATGCATCAGTTTGTTGAATATAGTAGCCATCCCTATGCCATCCGAATGTATGCCGGAGAATTCAATGTTGTTGAAACAAAAACACCTGGTGGAACACCCTATTTGCTAATGAATATTCCTTATTACCTGGGAACAAAACTACCAGAATACGTTGCCTATTTTGTTGAAAATTTCAAAATCAAAAAGAATATCCCATAAAATGGTATGTTGCATTGGAAATCCCTGGCTAAAAGGTGACTATTACAAATCATCACCAACGGCTACAAATTTTGGGTATATCCAAAGGAGCAAGGTATTGTTTTGTAATTGTCTTTAGAGAGATATGGTATTTGCATAACTAGCTCCTATTTCAGAAAAGCAACGAACTATTCGCAATTTGTGATGCATTAAAAAAACGGATCGATGAATCGTAAGTTATCCTGTGACTGGTTGATTCAGTAATCTTAGTTGATTAAAATTCAAAGCTATACCTGGGTTTTTGAATCGGAACTATACTCAAACAATCTCAAATTGGTTGGAAAACAATATTTACTAACATATTTGGATTGGATTACTAAATATGGCTCTATAACGGATCGTCCGGGTAAATTTTTCAAACTGCTTTTAAATGGATGATGCAATGAGCAACTGGCTTCTGACAACTTGCAGCTTGCATGAAAATACTAACTTCTCGTCTTCTAAAGACAATTTGCGGATATACATATCAATAGTTGCTAATATATCATGATAAAATTACATTCAATGATTCAGATATAGAAAATATTTTTGAATAAACCAACCAGTATATTCAGTGAAAAAGCAAAACCATCGTTAGAGAATGGTTTCGCCGTTCAATCTATTGTTCTTTATGGTACGCCGAATTGAAAGATGATTAGACAATGATTCATCATCCACTGCCAGGTTTTATGCAGCGCTCTTTATTTAGATTCCTGGGCTGGAAATTGCAAATTCCCTGTCAGTTACCCCCGGATGACAATACCAGGGGAGTGGGTTACAAATCAGCACTTTGAGCCATTTTCCCTGATTTTTGAAAGTCTTATGAAAGACGTACTTTTGATGGCGCCTATAAACTGGAAGACTTTTTAAATATTATCTGGGATATTTAGTACCAGTGGGGCATTGATGAATATCTTAATCCATCGGCTTAGAATTTAGAAAGTTATAGATTGGGAAGTTATTTATCCTTATAATGTCCGCTGGCATAGAGTATAATCACGACTACCTGTTCGTCCACGATCCGGTAGACCAGCCGATGTTTGGAATTTATTCTCCTGGACCAACATCCGGTAAAATTGTATTTCAGTTCTTCCGGCTGACCGGTACCTGTACGGGGATGTTCTGTAAGTTCCTCCAAAAGAACTCCCAGTTTTCTTAATGTGGCTTTATCTCCCGCTTTTTTCAGATATTCAATATCCTCAATCGCATTGGGTGTAAGTTTCAGGGTGTAGCTCATACACCAAGTAGCCCATTAATATTCTCTTTGGGTAAGGTAGTCAGATTGCCCTTTTCGGCCTGTTCAAGCGAGTGCTGGAGGCGGGCCTTTACTTCAGGATCAGAAAAAAAACGATCGGTATTGGAAATCGGAGTCAAAGTATAGGCTCTATTTTTGCCACGTTGTACAATAATCTGTTCTTTCTGATCAACAAGATCAAGATACATTTTCTGTTTTTCGCGGAACTCCCGGCTGCTAATTATTAACATGATTTTAAAATTTGTGTACCAAATCGGTTCACAAATATATTGCTTATTCTCATTACTTCGAATATTAATTCCACAACAATTTAAATTGATCCAAAATAAGAACGCCCCGGCTTTCAAAAGCCGGGGCGTTCTTATTGAATTATATAAGTGAAATCCCAATTAACCGTTGAGAAAGTGGGTATACTATTCGGTTTTTTTATCCTCTTTATCTTCAGCATTTTCGGTACGAGTAGCACGGCTGTGGGCAATAGCAACGGCATCAGTAATAATCTGGTTGATTGCTTCTTTGGCTGCACCAAAAATAGCGCCATCCAGATCGCTGTTGGTATCGATATAGTAGAGCAATGTCTTCAGGTATTTTGTAATCCGCAACTTTGAATCTTTAACCAGCGGATAATTAATGTCTGACTCCGTTTTGATTTTAATTTGATAGGTTTTTTCAAATTGGTCCTGGCTGCTTTTCAACTCTTCAAACCTTTCGGTGGCGACAATAGCTTCAATTGCCTGCTGTGCGGAGGAGGTTCCCAGGGCTTCAATCAATGTTTTCAGTTTGGCTGTCTCCTTCGCGTAACCAAGATTAGAGACACTGTTGCCTACATTGTCAAAAATAGCCCGGATTGATTTGCCGGCTGCCGCTTGTATTGGATTTTTGCTGTGGCTGCAGGAACTTGCATAATCGCGCAGATTGAAAAAGGAATCATCCCTTTCCTGGTCGTGGACAAGAAGAAGAGGTGTAAACTCTCTGTATAAAGCTTTTCCCAACGCTTTTCCCAGATCGCTGTTGCCTTGTCCGATGTGCAAACACAATGTAGAAGTGTACGGATCGCCTTCAAGAGTGGCTTTACTTGCATCCACAATCCGGGTGGATGCGGTGTAAAGTTCGTTCGAATTTAAAATACTAAACGGAAAATTTTTCATAAAAAATAATTTAAAAGTGAATAAATGATTTCTTAAAAAAACAGGAATGAAGTGAAACTTCAATTGGTTATGCAACAACAACGCATTTGTTACAATAAATCATCATTTTGCGCAAAATAAATCTGGTAAATAGCAGAAACCTGCAATTATTTACCTTAACGCATCATAATATTCAAAAACCATTTTTATTGATTACTTAATAACCTGAGTTCGATATTATACATAGCATAAAATGCTTGAAAACCAATAAGGTAATAAGGTTTTAATGGCGGATGGTCCAAAATCGCTACTAAGGTAAGGTTTAGAGAATAAGGTTTTAAAACCTTATCATGTTTTTCAACCTCAGTAGAAGACAAATTAGCAACAGGAAACAACCTTATTACCTTATTTTCTGAATATTAAACCAATGCTTATATCGAACTCAGGTTAATAACGCGCAGCGTGAAGAATCAGTTCCGGTTTGTCTTCTCCAAAAGCCGAAATAACCAAATCAGATCTGATTTCCGGTCTAAAATTTTTTAGGTGCCAGATAAGATCTGATTTCCGGTCTAAAAACTTTTAGGTGCCGGATCAGATCTTGTTTTGCGATCTAAAAACTTTTAGGTAACCAAATCAGATCTTGTTTCGCGATCTAAAAACTTTTAGGTACCAAATCAGGTTCCCGGTCTAAAAACTTTTAGGTGCCAAATCAGATCTTGTTTCGCGATCTAAAAACTTTTAGGTACCAAATCTGGTTGGGACCCAAATATTGATTAATTGAAACGAATACAATATCACTATTTACATTTCAGAGATTACTTCCTAACCAGTTGCTATTAATTTGTATGTTCCGATCAGCAAGTTGGGAATATCATATTTGGCATCAGTATCCATTACAAAGTACGAGGCCGGGCTTTGTATTTTTATCTTAGCTCTTTCCTTATTAATTATTCACCATAACCAAACCTATATAGTTATAGCGTTCATGGGTAGAAAGAATGATTGAATATCTAGCCAGCTGAAAAAGAATCAACTAACTTTATATATTCGGCCTGTAAAATCCGGACAATACTGTCTAACAGGTGCTGTTATAATTGATCTTGCAAAAAATGTTTAGTATATTATTTTGAAACGACAACGCACCTAAATCCGGTATGTTCCAAACTGGTATCATAACTGGTTTTCATACGGGCTGCCACACGAAACCCTGAGCAATATTGGTCGGTGCATAAGAATGAACCTCCGCGAACAATCCGTTTTTTTGCAAAAGGCTCATCAGGATCAAAGGATTCTGTTGGTCCTTGCGGATCTGTCACGATTTTTTGTTTTGCACAAGTTGAATAAAAATCTGAACGGTACCAATCATTACACCATTCCCATACATTTCCTGCCATATCAAACAACCCATAGCCATTTGGTGGAAAAGTCATTACCGGAGCAGTGCCATAGTAATGATCTTTTTGTGTGTTTTCATTCGGGAAATGGCCTTGCCAACTGTTCGCTTTTAATTCCCCCTGATCAATGGGTTGATTTCCCCAGGGATAAATTGAATTTGGGTTTCCTCCCCGTGCAGCATATTCCCATTCAGCTTCAGTTGGCAGACGCTTTCCTGCCCAGGAAGCATACGCATTTGCATCATCCCATGAAACCTGTACTACCGGGTAATTGTCTTTACCTTCAATTGTGCTTTTAGGTCCTTGCGGATGGCGCCAGTCTGCACCTGTGACCCATTTCCACCATTGGGAAACATTGCCAAGCAAAACCGCATGATTCGGCTGGGAAAACACGAGTGAAGCAGCAACTAATACACTGTCATCAGGACGAGGTGTTCCAACCGGCAACTGTTTTTTCAATTCCTCCCAATCGGGCTTCTTTTCTGCCGTCGTCACATAGGATGTTGCTTCTACAAAAGCTCGAAACTGTGCATTTGTCACCTCGTGTTTGTCAATGTAAAAGGATGAAACCATTACCTGATGGCGTGGAAATTCATCCGGTCTTCCCCAGAGAGAGTCCCCACCCATTACAAAGCTTCCACCCTGGATCAGAACCATATCTTCACAATTGGGTTTGGTTTCTAATCTTCTATTATTCTGTTTTGTATCTGCGGAATTCATAAATGGTCGGGACGGAAGACCAGATGAACAGCAATTTAATTTGCTGTCTAACATTGCTGAATCTGCTTTTGAGATCATATTTGCTTCCTTACTTTTCGGCTGTGAATGACAGCCGCCAAGAACTATTACAAACAATATTGCAACAGCTATCTTTCCCGGAACATATTTCTTTTCTCTTTCAACTCTCATGTCAAAATTCTTTTTATACCAAATCAATCTTAATGAGGTCAATAATGTTTAAAAAGCAGGATCGTTTTTTTTATTAAAGTCACTGAATGCATTATAAACGCCGCCTGTACGTTCAGCCTCTGTGTAATCTGCCTGTTTTTGATGCCAGCGCTCTGCCAGTTGCTTCATTTTTGCATCGGCATGTTCGAAAAATAGCTGGTATGCAAGGCAAAAGCGAGGTTGCCGCTGGTCGTTCGGATTTTTGATACGGTCTTTTGTACAACCTCCAAAACATTTAGTGTACCACGGGCAGAATTTGCATTTACGGGGAAGCAATGTTTTGGCTTTGCCAAAATCATCCTGTTTTTTTGAATTGAGCATATCAGTGATTTTGCTCTGACGAATATTTCCAAGCCGGTGACGGGGTTCAACAAAGAAGTCACACGAATAGACATTCCCATTGTGTTCAATCACCACGTAAGGTCCGCATTCCTTCATCGTCGTGCATTCGGGTGATTCCAATCCCACATAACTGTGAAAAACAGATTCGAAGTGTCGAACCGATGTGGTTGGCTCACCATCTTTGAAATCGTTGATCCATAAATCGAAAAGTTGGATCAAAAATTGACCGTATTTTTCATCGGTCACCGAAAAAGGTGCTGCTTTCGACCGGTCATCCTTGTCCGTCTCAACAATCGGGATAAACTGCATCCAGGTAATGCCAATGCTTTTATAATAATTGTATAACTCTTCGGCATAATCCGCTGAGAAGTCGGTAATACAGCACATTGCATTGACTGCGACTCCTTCTACAAGCAACATTCTTGCCACTTCTTCCACTTTGTTCCACGTCGGATGAAGTCCTTTATCTAATCGGTAGCGGTCGTGAATATGCTGTGGTCCGTCAAGTGAAAGACCAATCAGCCAATCGTACTGTTTAAAAAATTTAGCCCAATCGCGATCAAGAAGCGTGCCATTGGTCTGGAAGCCATTTCCTACCGACTGTCCATGGCCATATTTCTTCTCCAATTCAATGGCTCTTTTGTAAAAATCGAGCCCCATTAAAGCGGGTTCTCCACCTTGCCAGCCTATCGAAACGGCATCGCCCGACTGCTGCATCACCTGACGGATCATCTCCTCCTGAATCTCCGGGGTCATCCGGTGAACTTTGGTTTCAGGAAAGAGTTGATCTTTTTCAAGGTAAAAGCAATAGGTACAACCCAAATTGCAGTCGGGACCTGAAGGCTTGACCAGAACAGAGGTTAAAGGACGATGCTTATTCATGATTCGTTTAATATATGACTTTCAAATAAAGAGAAAAAAGCTACCCCACTGCAAGCAAGCGGGGTAGTAAGGAACCTTTTTTCATGAATCAAATTCATAAGAGATTCGATTGTTCCAATTATTATACTAATATTTTTCGAGTTGATTTTCGACCGGAACCACTCCAGCCAGATGTTTTTCCAGTGTTTTTCTCATTTCGGCAATAACCTCCGGATGCTTGGATGCAATATCGTACTTTTCAGATGGATCGATATTCAAATTATAAAGCAATGGTGTATTATGAATTTCCGGACCTTCAACTCCATATTCGGGCTGAGTAATAAAGTGTGCTTTATATTCACCTACTCTGATGGCATAAACCTGAGTATCGCGGTAATAGTATATAACGTTTCGGGGATCTTTACCTGTTTCAAACAATACCGGAGAAATGTCGTATCCATCGTAAATTCTGTCGTTTGGAAGATTCGCATTTGCCAGTTTCGAAAATGTAGGTAATAAATCCATCGTTGTAGCCATGTCCATCACAACACCTGGTTTTAGCTTACCTGGCCACCTGAAGATCGCGGGTTCGCGCATTCCCCCTTCATAGGTTCCACCTTTTCCTCCGGTAAGCAATCCGCCACTTCCACCTTGCTCCTTAAATGTTAACCAAGGTCCATTGTCTGAGGTAAAAATGATAAGTGTGTTTTCATCTAATCCATTTTCTTTTAAAGAAGCCAAAATCTCTCCTACGCTCCAGTCCAGTTCTTCAATAACATCGCCATATATACCCCTGAGACTTTTATTTTCAAATTCTTTAGATCTAAACAATGGAACATGCGGCATTGAATGAGCCAGATAAAGGAAGAAAGGTTTCTCCTTATTTTGTTTGATGAAATTCGTGGCTTCTTGTGTGTACCTTTTAGTAATGGTTGTTTGGTCTGCAGGCCGTTCAATGATCTCTGTATTTCGCATCAACGGAACATTGAAATAGTCAATCTTAGGATTGGTTACATATTCCACATAATTCTTTGGTTCATTCACATCCATATCATTACTATACGGAATTCCAAAATAATAGTCAAATCCATGAGCGTTTGGTGTAGATTGCGAAATGGTTCCTAAATGCCATTTTCCAATACAAGCAGTTGTATACCCTGAAGTTTTCAAAACAGAAGCGATCGTAATTTCATTGGCTGGAAGGCCCCCTTTTGATTTGGGAAACAAAACCCTGTTTTTCTCGCTGCACATCCCCGATCTGATGGGTAATCTTCCAGTTAATAACCCGGCTCGTGATGGAGTACAAACCGGTGCGGCCACATAAAAACTGGTCCACTTTTGCCCTTCGAAAGCCATCTTGTCCAGATTGGGTGTTTTAATTGTTGGATGACCATAAACTCCAACATCGCCATAGCCCATATCATCTGCAAGAATAATTATAAAATTGGGCCTCGACATTTTCGATTTCTCTGCTGCTATTGCGCTTTGATGGCCTGTAATTCCAAATGATAACAAACCAGTAATTGCTAACAAACTCTTTTTTATATTCTTCATTTTTAATTTTATATTGGTTGATTTTTGTTGGTATTCTAATTATTATCCGGTTTTTGCCAGGGAATCGCTCCAGCCTTTCTGATATGTTGCGATAACTCAGATTTCAGTTCTTTAAACTGTTCCAGATTTGGATCAAGAGGCTTAGTTTCTAACGGGTCAGTCTCAATATTGAATAATTGAAAATCTTCAAATGGCGTATTTTGGACTAATTTAAAAGCTCCCTTACGTGCGGCATAATAGCATAAACCGCCGTAAAGACCTCCTTCACGCCTCATGAAAAATACCATTCTGTTATCATTGTCCTCTTTATTTTTGCCTAAAATTCCTGGCATGAGGTTAACTCCATCAATTTTGTGGGTAACGGGTATTCCGGCAATCGAACAAATGGTTGGGAAAAGATCCATGGTTAAGGCAAATTGAGGTGAAACTCTTTTGTTAAGGGACCCTTCCCAAACCATGCAGGTTGGTACTTTTATACCACCTTCGTACATATCTTGCTTGCCTCCTCTCAATTCACCGTTTGATGCGCCACTAGGTAAATGTCCGCCATTGTCGGATGAGAAAACAATGACTGTATTTTCGTATTTTCCTGATTTTTTCAGGGCATCAATTACCCGTCCGATATTATAATCCAGATGTTCGACAAGAGCCACATTCTTTGCCCGCTTCTCAGTAATATTTTTTTCACGCTTCTTTACTTTCTCCAACCATTCAGGGGGTGGTTGTATCGGGAAATGTGGGGCGTTGTATGCCAGGTATAAAAAGTAAGGTTTCTTTTCCGAAGCCTTTTTTTCGATGAAATCAATTGCCCAATCTGAAAAGATATCTGTTGCATGTCCCACCGGGTTGATTTCGGTTTTGTTCAACCTCATGTAGTTAATCCCTTCCCTGAGGTGAATCCAGTAATCGTCCATCATATCGCTCAGGAAACCATGAAAAAAGTCGAATCCACGTTCATTTGGAAGGTTGGGTGTTTCCAATCCTAAATTCCATTTGCCGATGATTGCTGTTTGGTAGCCAGCTTTTTTCAACATTTGAGGCAAGGTAACTGCGGTTGGCAGAAGGTATCCCCAATTGTCATTTTTATTACCACGCACAAGGCCGGGTACTCCAACCATATCCGGGTAACGACCGGTCATCAGGCTGGCGCGCGTTGGTGAACAAACAGTGCAACTGGCGTAGAAATTTGAAAGCCGAATCCCGGTGTTGAAAAGCTTATCTATATTTGGAGTCTGGATATCTTTCCCTCCCTGGCAAGATAGGTCACCATAACCCAAATCATCAGTTAGAATAATGAGCACATTCGGTTTCTCAACTTTCGTTATTGCAGCAGAACTCAAAATTGGTAAACTGCATAACAATGAAGGTAATGTCAGAATTAATTTGCTTATCATGGTGATTAGTGTTTTGTATATGCAGGTCGAAGCTCTTTTGTCAACTTTGAATTAAAAGAAACAGCCTGTTTAAATAATTTTTTAACAATCCGCGGATTGGAGTCCGCAACATTTTTGGTTTCACCAACATCGGATGAAATATCATAAAGCCAAGGAAGTGATGTTGATGGCTTGGTATCCAGCAAAGATTCCTTAACAGGTTGTTTGCCTGCCCATTTTTCGCTCGGTTCAAGCAGATGAAGTTTCCATTTTCCCTTCCGTATTGCAGCAAGTTCGCCATCGCGTCCGTAATAACAAAGGAACGAATAGGGGGATTTTGCATTTTTATCGGTCAGAAGCGGTAAGATATTATGTCCGTCAATTATACGGTCCGCAGGGATTTGTGTGCCGGCAAGTCGGGCTAATGTTGGAAGAAAGTCCATCATTGTGGCTATTTCATGACAAACGCTACCTGCAGGGATTCGTTCAGGCCAGCGAACAATAAGTGGTTCCCTAAACCCCCCTTCCCATGTACTGCCTTTACCTCCATGCAATGGAGTAGCGGCTACTCCGGATGGTCCATTATCAGAAGTAAATATGACAATTGTATTATCAAGGATCCCTGCATCCTTCAACTCTTTTAATATCTCACCACAACTCCAGTCCAACTCTTCTGTCATGTCACGATATAAACTGTTTGTTCCTTCGTGCTTGCGAAAGCCTTTCGAAGCAAATAACGGAATATGTATTGCACTGTGCGCCATGTACAAGAAGAATGGTTTTTCTTTATTTTTTCTGATAAATGAAATTGCTTCCTGTGTATAATTTTGTGTTATCTGATCATATTCTACTTCGCTGTTCTTTTTTAATATGGTATCGTTTCGGTATAGGTCAGAACTTCCGTGATTTGGACCTGGCATTCCATAATAATAGTCGAATCCCTGTGCATTAGGCATAACTTCCGGCAACATTCCAAGATGCCATTTCCCAATGCAACCAGTTGCATAATCTTCATTTTTCAACAATTCTGCAATTGTTATTTCGTTGGGATTTAGTCCGCTATGAGTATTTTGCGGTAGAACTGCAACATGCAAACCAACCCGTTTTGGGTAGCATCCAGTCATTAAACTCGCTCTGGATGGGGTGCAAACACCTGCAGGTGCGTAAAAATTTGTAAATCTTACTCCTTCATTTGCCATTCTATCCAAATTCGGAGTTTTAATTTCGGTTGCTCCATAACAACTCAAATCAGCATAACCCAAATCATCAGCGAGAATGAATACAATATTAGGTTTTTTAGGTGCTGATGATTCACCATACGATGATGAAAAACCTAATATGCTTATTCCCAATAAAGATGTACCACTCTTTAAACAGGATAAGAAAAAATTAATATTATTAATCATATAAATGGATATTGTTCTTATAAGGTTCCTTATTGATTCGTCTGCAAGATGATGATTCAATGGGAAGTAAGATCATAAAGACTTTAACTTGAACTATAAAATATAATTACAGCGCAAAAAATATAGTTGTCCACCCTATTAATGGTGGACAACTATATAAATTTAGGGAGCAATATTACCAGCCAGGATTTTGAGTAAGACTCTTATTTAAGGAAAGTTCACTGTTTGGAATCGGTAGCAGATTGTAATACTCCAGGTATCCATTCGGAAATTTAGTTTCAATCAAACTGCCCGTATGATCTTTAATAACGAGAGGATACAGGTTTTTACCAATTTTCCATCTTTTAATATCTGCCCAATAAAGTCCTTCGAGTGCAAATTCAACTCTTCTTTCTTTACGTAGTTTTTCACGTGCTTCTTCCCGTGTTAATCCCATTGGCAACAATGTAATTTTAACGTCTGCCCTCTCAGTTCTGATTCTGTTTATCAGCGTAACTGCTGCATCAACGCTTCCATTCGTTTCAATAATTGCTTCAGCTTTCGAAAGGATAACATCGGCATATCTGAGTACAATATTGTTCAAAGATGATTGTCCTGATGGAGGTAGTGCGGCTTCCGGTTCGATACGGTATTTTCTGGTGGATAAATGTTTCAACCTGTTACCAGGATGGTTAAAAGCACCGCCAGGATAAATGTAATTGGGGAAACGATAGCCAAGAATGTAGTCACCGGGAGTTACAATTGAAAATTTCATGCGCGGATCGCGATTTTCATAAGGTTTAGCCGGATCGACAGGTGAGCCATCAATGGTTTCATAGGCAGCAACCAGGTTATCAGTGGGTACATAACGACTTCCGCGCGTAAAACTTCCCGTACCTGTTCCACAATACTGGTCAACAAATGACCCCTGAGAATTTTCGCCTGACATATATTGAACATCAAAAAGAACTTCTTTGTTATTTTCGTTCTCAAGTCTGAACAGTCCTGCGTAACTTGGGAACAAGATGTATTTATTCAGTGCATCAATCTGGGTAATAACTTCAAGCACTTTGTCATATTTTCCCTGGTACAAATACGCCCTCATTTTCATTCCCAAAGCTGCTCCTTTTGTGGCTCTGCCAACAGCGGGGGCATCTACTTTTAGCTTGCTGATTGCGTCGTCATAGTCGGCAAGTGCCTGATTCCATGTAGCATCGGCTGTGGCCCTTGGGATATTTCTGGCCTCATCTGTTGTAATGGTGGAAGCAATAATTGGAACACCTCCGTAAGATTCTACCAGTAACGAATAAGCAACGCCACGTAGAAAATGAGCCTCACCCGTATAAGTCGCTTTCAAGTCATCACTCAATGAAACTTTATCAATAGACTCTAACAGATAATTCGAACGGTAAATGATGCTGTAACACCTTGTCCAACGAAAAGTTAGCGTTTCTGAATCCGAAGTTAAGAGTTGTCCATTCCCGATTCTATCGATAACTCCATTTCCCCAATTAAATGCATTGGGAGTTGCCCCATCGAGGATGCCAAATCCAAACAAACCTTCATTATAAACTGATGTCTCACGAAGCAGACCATATACACCATTTAACAGTAATTTGATATCCTTCTCATTTTGAGGAAAGATAGCCGAAGTGATTTTATCTTCGGGGAAAAAGCTAAGATATTTATCCGCACAACCATTTGAGGTTAAAAGGAAGATAATTATCATACAACTCGACAGTATATTTTTAATTTTCATGGGTTTAGAAATTAAGATTAATACCAAATGAAATGATTCTTGGGACAGGATAAAGATTATTTCCTGAATCAAATGTATTTCGCTCAGGGTCATAACCTTCATAATCCTTATTGACCAAAGTGAAGACATTCTGGGCATTCGCATAAAGATAAACTTTCTGAAGAGCCAACTTTGATGTGATTCTATTTGGAATGGTATAACCAAATTGAATATTTTTTAATTTGACGAAACTCATATTATGAACCCAAAAAGAAGATTCTGAATTATCCCAGGTGTTATCATATTTTATGCTTGGAATATTTGTGTTGGTATTTTGTGGAGTCCATGCATTTCTCCATTTGGTGGATATTACCCTGTTTTCCCATGCTACATGTGTGAAATTGTTTTGTGTATAGGCATTCACTCCTGCAATACCTTGTACCAGTATACTCAGATCAAACCCTTTGTATCTAATATTTGGCGTTAGCCCAAATGTGAATTTTGGAATCGTATTGCCTAAACCCGTCTTATCCCGATAATCCAATTTGCCATCATTGTTGATATCTTCAAATTTTAAGTTCCCCGCTTTGGGCTTGAAGCTATTGTTGGCCATGTGTGTTGCAGCTTCCTGATCAGTTTGGTAGATGCCAGCTACTTTATAACCAAACAGACTATTGTAAGAATATCCTTCTCTGATAAGATAAAGCTGATCAGGTGAATCTCCTCCCTTGAATTTTGTTACCTCATTTTTGATGTGGGTTAAATTAAATCCTATACTAAACCCAAGTTTATCCTTGTTGCGAACCTGATTGTCATAGTTAATATCGAATTCATATCCATTGTTCAACATTTCCCCTACATTTTGATAAGGCGCTGTAAGTCCACCTAATATGAGAGGGATTGGTAGCTGTACGATAATATTAGTGGTTGTTTTCTTGAAATAGTCGGCAACAATATTGATCTTGCCTTTCATTAATCCAATGTCGATACCAAAATCGAGTGTAGAGGTAGTCTCCCATGTAATATTTTCATCAATCAATGACGTGACCGCAGCACCTGGAACAAATGTGCCGGCACTGCTATAACTTAATGCGTTATTTTGGTCTATTACTGTCAGATAAGGCCAATATCCTGCGATATTTTGATTTCCCAACTGTCCCCATGACCCCCGAAGTTTCAGATTGGAAAACATATCCAGATCTTTAACGAATTTTTCATCGCTCATTCTCCATCCTGCTGAGAATCCAGGAAAAACGCCCCATCTTGAATCTTGTTTGAAACGAGAGGAGGCATCAGCCCGGATATTTGCTTCAAATAAGTACTTGCCCATCAGGGAGTAGTTAATACGACCGAAATAGGAAAACATCTTAACCCCATTCATGTTTCCACTGCCTTGGATGCCTGATGTCCCTGCATCAACCTGGGTCAAACCTTCTTTTGGAGGACTTGATCTTCTTGCATAGGTATTTTTGATGACAGTACTCTCCATTTGCATTCCTGCAATCGCGGAAACATCATGAAACTGCCCGAATTTTTTATTGTAATTAAGCGTTGCGAACAGGTTGTTGTTTATCGTATTCACATTATTCCTGTTCATTTCCAGACCTTCCCTATTAAAATTTTTCGTAATAGTTTCTATACCGGTATCCGTATATCCAAAAACACTCTGATTGTACTTGTCAATCAGATTCCAGTTGCCATTGGAGGCGATAGTTGTTTTAAACATCAGATCTTTGTAAAACTTGATTTCAGCTGATGCATTGACGGATACATAATTCTGTTCTGTCATTGTTTTTCCATTGGCAGCATCGATCAGTGGATTTCGGTTGTCGTACAGAAGATTGCCTTTGTCGTCAAGGGCCTGAACTGAACCGTAACGACCATCTGACGTATACGGAGCGATAAATGGTGCTGCACCACTGAGCATTTCAAAGACCCGACCCAGTGAACCATAGGTAATATCTGCATATGGCTCTTCAGAAAGTTTCCTTGTATAATTCAACCGACCGCTAACTTTGAGCCATTTGTTGATGTCAGACTCTACATTTGCCCTGATTCCATATCTCTGACTTTTTGTATTTGGAACCATACCATCCTGATCAAGGTAATTAAATGAAAGAAATGCGGATGTTTGTGCCGAGCCTCCCCTGATCGAAACATTGTGTTCTTGTATTGGGGCAGATTTGAATAATTCTTTGAACCAGTCTGTGTTCGGATATTTGTATTTATCCGTTCCACTTTCAAATGCAGAAATTAAAGAATTTGGATAAACTGCACTGGATCCTCCGTTGATCAGCGCTGTATTTGATAACTTCATGCTTTCTGCACTGTTGTTGATTAGATCATATCTTTTGCCTAATGATTGAACTCCATAATAGGAGTTTAGGCTTATTTCCATCTTCTCATTGGTCTTTCCATGTTTGGTTGTAATCAGGATAACCCCGTTGGCAGCTTTGGATCCATAAATAGCAGCACTTGCCGCGTCCTTCAGAACTGACATACTTTCGATGTCATTTGGATTTAGTTGATCGAAGGTTCCTTCGGTACCGTCAATGATGACAAGTGGATTTGAATTGTTCATGGTACCCCAACCCCGGACTCTTATCTGAGCTCCGTCAGCTCCTGGCTTACCGGAGTTCTGACTAACCCAAACGCCTGTCACGTTTCCACTTAAAGCCTGGGTCGCATTTGTAATTGGTCTATTGGATAATTCAGTGTTAAATTTTACGGATGAAATTGAACCTGTCAAATTCACCTTCTTTTGTGTGCCATAGCCCACTGCAACTACCTCTTCAATGCCAATCGTCTCATCACTAAGAACTATATTATAGATCGTTTTGGTGTCAATGACAATTTCTTGCATTTTCATCCCAACAAATGAAAAAACCAGGATTTTTGCTTCTGTCGGTAATCGCATAGAGAAATTTCCATCATTATCCGTCGTTACACCAATTGTAGTTCCTTTTACGACAACAGAAACACCAGGTAGCGAAGCGCCCGATTGATCTGTGACTTTACCTTTCACCGATTGTTGCTGTCCTTGATCGGATCCGACACTACTTGTAGCAGCTGTTAAAACAATTTGACGATCAATTACCTGGTGTTTTACATCCGTTCCTGCGAACAATTCATCCAGAATATCTGAAATCTTTTCATCCTTTGCTTCAATCGATACTTTCCGGTTGACATCGATTTGTTTTTGGTTAAACAGAAAAAAGAATTCGCTTTTGCTTTCTATCTTATTCAGCACATCTTCAATCCGTGTATCGGTCATTTTTAAGGATATCTTCGTTGATTGCGAATAACCCGAAGCCGCCAACAGACTGTTAATCCCAAGAATAAACATCAAGATCATTAGTCGCATAATTCGTGAAAGTTTAGTTAATATTGGGGCATACGTATCCCCTGGTTTTAATTTTTTATTCATACTTTTGTATTGTTAGTGGAATTTATAATTTTTGAACACTACTAAGTTTTGACAGGAAGGCGGGCCAACGCTTTCCTGTTACTTTTTTAATACCGGTTTATCCCATAGGCATGTGCGTTTAATTGGTAATTAATCTGGTTATTTGATACTCAATAATATTTTTTGTTTCGAAAAACTTCCGTCTGCCTGTTTCTCCCTTTCTTCTATTTTGACTTTAAGTGGCGATGTTATTTTTAACAACCGAAGAACCTCCTCCAGGTTCTCATTTTCGAATGTTGCACGGTAGCGAAAACTGGTATCTTTAAGATCGTTTGTTTTGACTTCGACATTGTACCACCTGCTAAGCTGCTTCGCCAGTTCATCAAGCGATGCATTCCGAAGGATCAGTTTTCCCTCTTTCCAGGCTGAAATATTCTGCGCAGTAACAATTGTTTTTGTAATCTTCTGATTGGTATGATTGTAATTAATCTGCTCGTTGGGTTTCATTTCAATCGGAGCGGCAAATTTGTCATTTGTGAGTAAAACGCTTCCTCTTTCAAGTGTGACATCTACCTGATCTTCATTTTCGTAAGCAGCTACATCAAAGGCGGTCCCTTTATCTTCTATATCGAGGTATTTGGTTTTTACAACAAATTTATTGTCATCCTGATGCATTACATCAAAGAACGCCTGCCCCGATAATTGTACTTCTCTTTTCTGATTGAAATTCAATGCATATTTGATCGTTGATCCGCTGTTTAACCACCCAAATGATCCGTCGGGAAGACTAAATTTGATTCGGGAACCTCGTGGAGCGCTCATTTCTGCCCACCCTTCAGTAGTCGCTACCTGGTTTTTTTGTTGCGTTACAATCCCCGTATAGACCAGGAGCGGAATCAGCAGGACAGCCGCAATGCGTGCATACCAGGTGATCAGCCTTATAACAGGTGGTTTAACCTCCTTTGATTGTGAAGTGTTGATCTGATAGTTGAGTTTGTATAAAATATGATTGAGTTGATGGTCATCGGCATCTTCGGTAAAAGATTCGTCCCAGTGGTTTTTAAATATTGCCTTCAATGCCTCAAGATTTGATGCTTCAGCAAAGGCATCCCCCAGGTATTTCTCCTCTTCGGATGAATATTCTCCTTTAAAGTAGTTTTCAATTCGTTGTTTGTCAATTTCAGACATGCCTTAAGACTATGATTGTTATCGTTTTGTATTAATTCTCTGCACTAAAAAAGTATACTACCGGAAATGATGTTTTTGGCGGTTGGCAGCTTGCAACTGGCAGATCATTGCTTACCACTAAAACTCACTTTCTTTAAAAATGATCTTTAAATTTTTTTCCAATCAGACAGTTGACAGAAGCCAGTTGCCATTTATAAGCTCGCTCTTAATGTTCCAGAGATAATGGTAATATCCGCGAACTTCCGATTACCCCTATCGGAAACTGGTTTTTCCTTGAAATTTTTGATAATACATTAATTATTGGTCATGGTATGCTTCTGTATTTGTAATAATGATTTGTTTGCAAAGAAATTTGCTTCGACACTCCTGGCGTCGTTCCTACCAATTTCAGATTAGGGCAGAAAATACAACCTCATAGTAAATCCCACGCTAATTAACTGTGGATAAATTGCTTCCGGCTTTAGCCAAAAGTTTTATGCCTGGAATTGATTTATCTAAAATGATTAAAAGTTAATTTTTCTAACGAGTCTAATGCGGGAAGAAGTGCAAATGCTGGAATGAAACACCCTGAGAATCTCAATTCTATCAGTATTGATGCGATAAATGATCAGGTAAGATTCCAGTATTATATTTCGGTACATCTTGCTTTTTGTAACAAGAAATCTGCATTCAGGGTATATATAATAGGCAATATCAAGATTATTGACTAGTCTTTTAATATTTTCATGAAACTGTAAGGCGCTGTCAAACCCAAAGGTTTCAATACCATATTGAAGGATATTTTTCAGATCTTCGTGAAATTGCTCAGATACAATTACCGCGAGTTTTCGTGTATCCATTTATCCATTTTTTTATGATGCTCCTCTAATGTCATAAATGGACCTTTTTCTGCTTCTTTAACCAGCTTAGCCAAAGCTTTGTCTGGCAATCGTTCACCAGAAACCTGCAGATTTTTAGACGTTTTTGTTTCTTTTGTTCTCATAGTCCAAATATACATGAATTTTCAACCGATTGAACATCTTAATCTAAAAGAAATCTTATTGAGCGTTCTATTCCAAAATCGATGGGACTTACGAATAGAAAAGGAAAAAGAACAGAATTCCGGCAAAATCTTCTTTGACAAGATGCTCCCTGATAAACTTTAAAGCTTCACCCAATTGGTTTTCGACGGTTTTGGGACTTGTACCTAATTCATCAGCAATCTCTTTAACCGTTAATCCTTCGAAGCGACTCTTGATAAATACCTCTTTACGTCGCAAAGGTAATTGGTCGACCAGATGGTCTATTGCTTTTTTAGTGGATTGGAAATCTATATTTTGGATGGTCGAAAGATCAGCATCTTCAATGACTTGCTGCTCGAAATATTTGGTAGTTAATGTCTTTTTCACAAAGTGCTTTCGGATAATATTAAAAGCGATTGTGAAGAGATATGATTTAAAGGAGAGATTTTCCTTGAGTTCGGACCTTTTTTCCCAGATTTTCATGAACACGTCCTGAACCAGCTCCTCTGCATCGGGTTCAGACTTCAGATAACCAAGCGCAAAACGGAATATCCTGTTTCCATAAATTTGAAACAGGTCATTAAATGCTTTGATTTCCCCCTTTGATAAGGCTTTAACCAATTCTGATTCTAATGGTGTTGGACTATTCAATGATGGTCGTAGCTTGTGATGATTAATGATGCAAATATATGCCTTTTTTGTGTTAGATGTATGAATACCTGTAATAAGTAATCGCCCGTAAAAGTATTGCGCATCAATTTCCTTATCCATTACATATATCTTCCTCTTAGCTAAGGTAAGATTTATGTAAGCATGTTGTAAGATATCTGTAATAAATGTTACAGCAACATTACACAAAGATTACAGAAACCTTACACAAGATATGGAGTTGGCAGTGTGAAAGTATAGTTAAAGCTATTCATGAATCCCCTGCTGGAAGGGACGAGAATTAAGTTTCATATCAATTTTAGAGCAATTTTTCGAAGGATTTTTTGATAGGAAATGCAACATCTGTTTATCCGCATTTATATACAAAACGGCAAGAAAAGTTTACCATTTTCAACTCATCCGAAAGAAAACTATCCATCTACTCCATTTCAATTATGTACCCCGGCATTGGAAAAATGATGAACAAATAAAGTCGTTAGCAAGCCACCAATTTTCAGCCGCTAAATGCTAAATACGTTTAATGTCTAAAATCTAAATTTAAACTGTTTAGTGCCAGTCTGCTAAATAATTACAGTGATTATTGAACGTGGATAACTAATTACAGGAGCAGCTTTTCCTGAAACAGATAGTTGGAATGGGAGCTTTCGATCTGATAGATTTAGAACAATAACCACAATTTTTCCATCAGGATTCAGGAAAGCAGTTGATTGAAGTTTATCGCGATTAGTTGAGCAACTAATCCTTTTAGCCCCGGGCTGGATAAATTTTGAAAAGTGCCCGATATAATAGTAACTGTTAGTATAAATCAGTTTGCCGGTTTTAGAATCGGCATGAACAGGAGCAAAGCAGAAATTACCAACATGGTTTGGGCCGCCATTTTCATCCAGCAGGATATTCCAGTCGGTCCAGGCAACAGTGCCACAGTTAAAATCGTTGACCATGGAGTAACCATATCTTTCTCCAAGCGACCAATCATTAATTCTGTCAAGGCCAAACTTTTCAACACACCCTTCGGTGAAAATGAGGTTTTTATCAGGAAATGCTTCGTTGACGCGTTTCAGGTTTTCGAATTGCATTCCGCTACCTGTCCATGTTTCGTACCAGTGAAAACCGATTCCCCAGATGTATTTTGCAGCGACTGAATCACTCAATAAAGTGCTCGCTCTCTGGTAGATCAGATCTCGGTTGTGATCCCACGCAATGAGTTTTTTATCATCTAAACCACTTTTATGCAAAGTTGGTCCGAGGTAATTTTTGATAAAATCCCGTTCTTCCTCGGCCGTATAGTTGCACGATTCCCATTTTTGTTTTGCCATTGGTTCGTTCTGAACAGAAAGTCCCCAGACCGGAATACCCAGTGCTTCATATGTTTTGATGAATTTCACATAGTGGTTCGCCCATGCCTGGCTGAATTGGGGTAGTAGTTTTCCACCATGCAACACATCGTTGTTATCTTTCATCCAGGCTGGAGGACTCCATGGACTGACAAAAAGAGGTAAAGTTCCTCCTGCCGCTGCGATCGCTTGTTTGATTAACGGAATTCGGTATTTTTCATCGTGGGCGATATTAAAGGAAGTTAGCAAGGAGTCTTTATCTGCAACATAGCCATAGGTGTCGCTCGAAAAATCGCAACTTGCAATATTTGTCCGGGCAAAGTTATATCCTATCCCTTTTTTAGCATCGTAATAGGCTGTAAGAAATTCTTTTTGTGTTTCTATGGATAGTTTAGCAAAAACCTCGGCCGAAGCATCGGTTAAAGCGCCTCCAATACCAACCATAGTCTGAAATGTTTTGGTTGGGTCGACAAATACACAAACCTGTGTTTCGACGGGTTGACCAAAGTCAGTAAACAAGACATCCGATGTCTGGGTCAACCGCAAGGTAGTATCTTTGGCTGTTGCAAATACTTGAGCCTTAACAGGGATTGCTGATTTAACCGGATCTTTTGCCGGTTTAATCTTTTGCTGGTTATTGCAACTACAAACACCAAGAAGTATAAATGCAGCAAGAATTTTAAAGCTATTCATAATCAATTATTGTTATTACCAGATGTATGTTCCGACGGCACCCGGATTGAGCCGCAAGTTAGCAAATTGCTTAATATTCTTAATCATATCATTTGCGTTTTATAGGCAATTCATGGTTTCAACCCAAGCGCTTTGATATAGTTGTCATTTTTAGTACAATTGGCGAACCTGCAACATTCGATATAATCAAGTAATGCTTTCCGTGCCAGCACCTGGTCGGGTCGGGCTTCGCGAACATCTTTATAATCGCCCCGTGGTTTCTCTGTAAATTCGATAATCTTATCCCAGTTTTCGGGTTTATTGACATGAATAAATGAAGTGGAATCGCCCATCTTTTTATATGGCCAAAAGGTGTAGCCGATGTTATTGTTCACCATCGTTTTGCAAAACGAGGCTATCCATTCGTTTTTGTTATGCCCAATTTCACCCATGTACATCGGGAGGTTTGTTTTATTTCGGAAGTCAATAATTTTCCGGATGGCATCGGCTGTTGGCTCACCACCATAGCGATGGCAGGTATACATGATCTTGTCATCAAATTTCCAATCGCTGAAGACTTCAAAATTTCCGTTCCACTGAGCGCCGCCGAGAAGAACAATATGGTTTTTGTCTACCTTACGGATTGCTGCGACTGCCTTTTTATAAAGCGGTTCAAGTGTTGCATTTAATTTGGCCATATCGTTGCCAAAGTAGGGGGCAATCGGTTCGTTCAGTAAGTCATAGCCTAAAATAACCGGTTCGTTTTTGTAACGATCAGCGATTTTGGTCCATATGTCAAGGAATAACTTCTGGCTTTCGATGCTTTCAAAAAGCCAGGGATATCCGTAACTATCGTCGATATTATCACCAGTCTGGCCACCCGGTGCATCGTGCATATCGAGGACAATATAAATACCCGCCTTTCTGCACCAGCTCACAAGGCTATCAACACGCTGAAACCCGTCTTGCGTCACTTTCAATCCCATATAATCTTCATCTGTAAAGAGCTTATAATGAAATGGCAGGCGAATCGTATTTGTCCCCGTTTTTTTGAGGTAATTGATATCTGCGCTGGTTACATAATTGTCTTTGAATCGTTTCCAGAATTCATTCGTGAAATCGGGACCAACCATCTCCTTAAAAGCCTGATCGATCAAACGCGGCGCGCTTGCCTTGTTGAAAAGGAACATGTAACCTTCCGGATTAAGCCAGTTACCAAGATTTGTCCCTTTAATGAAAAACTTCCCGCCATTTGTAGAGATCAGGTTCTGTCCTTCGATGCGGATAAAACTTTGAGCTGAAACCTTCTTTGTTGTTTTTGCATCTGCTATTGCAGTATTTAACAGGTAGAAGGAAACTATGAGTGAATAAGCCAGATACTTCATATTTATAATTGTTTATTTATTCCATAAATCTGGGATGGTGCCATGTCCACGGGCTTTAACAGGTGCCTGATCGATCGGTTTTGTTTTTCCTGTGTGAATATCATTCAGGCGCTTAGCCGTTTCCATCATCGCTTCAACCTGGTACTGGTATGGGCGGTCGGTGACATCGACCAAACCACAGTTATAGTTTTCACCGTCGCGGCGTCCGGTTAAATCCTGATCAGACCATTGAAACCATGCGGTTCCGATCAATCCCGGATGGGAATATGCCCGCTCTGTATAGTACCTGTAAGCGACACCCCTTTCCTGCTGTGAATTCACCTGCCATAACGATTGGGCCATTCCCCGGTCAACAGTCCCGAAATGGTATTCACCGATGATCATTGGCAAACCTGTTCCTGCAAGAATCTGATCCATAAACTCTTTTTTAGGATACAGATCGTAACAGTTGAAACTGAATACATCAAAAACATCTTTGCAGATATCCAGAATTTCCTTATCCGGAACATGTCCAAAGCGCATCCCTAGATTCAGGTGGTTCGGGTCGTATCGTTTTACAGCGGCATCCACGGTTTTAAGGAAAATTCGGAACGTGTTGTAAATAAACTGCTTTCTGCGCTTGGGGGTATCCCCGGCAGCCAGGTATTTTTTTAATTCGCTTTTAATGGGTTTGTTGCTGCCTCCAAGGATAAGTCCGCAAAGACGTTCCTCCTGCTCGAGCCACGATGGTTCGTTGCCTGTAAAATAACCGATTACCCAGGGATTTTCCTTGTATGGTTCGACAAAAGTTTTGCACGCAGCGTCAATTTTGGATGCAAAATCGGGAGTATAAACATCGGGCAAACCCATTACCCCATTTTCAATGCCAACACCATGCAGCTGCATCATAAATGCTTTTTTATTAAGTTTGGTCACTTCCTTACTCGACCAGTTGGCAATCGTGTTGAGGCCCCACTTATCCATGCGTTTAATAATCATCGATTTAGATTTTGTGGGATATTCTTTTCCATACCTGCGGAAAAGGTTCCAGGTTCCGAAAGACGCGGAATTAGGTCTTACCAAATTAGAACCTATTCCTGTGGGTGGTAACTCCTTGTATAGATTTTTGCGTTTTTCGATATTAATTGCATTTCCTCCTCCGCCCGGATTTACACAGTCAACACCGACTGATAGAAAAAGATAACCTTCCGGATCGACAAACCACCACTTACCATCAATTTTTTCTGTCCTGAAAAAACCTGATGCCTTGACTTTTACATCGAGATAACCTCCAAACTTCGAGTAGTTATAGGCTTTTGTTGAGACTATTTCAGTGTCCTCGGTTTCCCACTCTTTTTTGAGTTGTGTAAGCGAATTGATTTTCCCTTCAAAATCGCCAAGGTTCCATTGCCCGAATTCATCGACAACCGGAATTTCTCCAAGGTATTGGTCGCCTGGATCTTCAACAGAAAGTGCGATTGACCGGAGTTCGATAACCGGGTTGTTAATGGGTGCATTCATCCGGATGCCGATTGTGTCGACACCTCTAAGCGGACCGCGTTTTCCCCCAAGATTGATCCATCCGGTATATCGGGACTGATTGTAAGTCGCTGCGAGATCGAGCGCTGCGCCTGGCAATTCCCTGAAAAACTTTAAAGGTATTGCAAGTTTGCTCCAGCCATTTGCAGTGTAGCTCATTACCCTGAGTTCATTGTACCCGGTTTCAGTCGTAAAGCCAACCTGGAAACGTTGAGAAGTTGTAGATTTAAACTCCAGTACTACAAAGTTATAGGTATCCCAGTTTGAAGGGAGTCCGGGTGAAATATCTTTAATGGCAAATTTTTGTCCTGAAACCTCTTTGTTGCTGTCAAACTGTATTCTGACAAGCTTTTGGGCATTGCATTGTGTGATTGACAATACCAGAAAAACAACAATTGCCAATAGAATAAAGCACCATTTTCTTTTCTTCATCGCGTATTCAATTAAATCATTATTTGATAATTGTAATTTTTGGTATTTCGGAAGAATGGATTAGTATTTAAGTATCTTAAATCTGGTCATTCGTCTGATTTTTCAGTTTATGGTTTGTAATTGAAGCACTTTTTGTTGCTCTTTGAGATTTTTCTGATAATCCCTTCGTCAAATAAATTACTATAATATGTCAAAAATAAAGGATTACTATGACAAAAGCAAGGTTGATGAAGGAGCGTTTGATACAATTATGCCAATAATTTTCTGTAGAATAGACTGAACAGCTCTATATTATAACTTACTTTTAAGGAAGTTGATTCTAGGTTATTTGAAAGTAAACAAAATTAAGCAATTAACGTTTTGACAAAAGCTAATTTGCAGTTCCGTATTTTTCTTTTCTTTACATTTGTTTAAAATTTACGGAAATGGAAACAATCCTTATAAAATTAAGTCCAAAGGCGAATAAGTTAAAACTGATTGAAGCTATTGAAATGCTTAAAGGCGTGAAAAGTGTAACTGTGTCGAGTAATGCGATGACGGAGGATGAATTTTTGGCAAAACAGATGGCTGCATCGCGAAAGAGCGGGAAAGGGAACAAACAAAATGTTGTAGAATTTTTAGACAAATAACCATGAATTTTGAGACTTCTAAAAGTTTTGATAAAATGGTTTTAAAGATCAAGGACAAAACAATTAAAACCAGGTTCAAAAGGATAATAGAAAAAATTGCTGAAGCACAAAGTCTTGAAGAAATATCCAATATCACTCCTATTGTTGGATACCCTGATTATTATCGGATTAAGTTTGGAGATTACCGGGTAGGGATTTCTCTCGAAGAAAATACAGTTTGGTTTTTATACTTCGGGAAACGTGACGAAAACACTTACAAAAAATTCCCCTAAAGTTCCATTTTTTCCTTTTGTTCCTTTGTCCTGGTTTCATCATTGCAATCATTGCACAGATTTGCTTTTTCATCCTGTTTCACAAGAAATTCAGAATTAATTCCTTTGGGACTGCCTTTTGTCAATGGAGAGAACCTGGAATAAGCCGGTTATTTTCATTCAAAAAGAAAATAAACTCAATAAAAAATACCCAAAACCCTGAAAATATTAATCTTCAAAGCTTTGGGCAAATTTAGATGAACCGGATGAATTATTTGACCCAGCTACATTTTGCTTGTTTTAAATCCTGGGAATTTGTGCCAACCTGAATCACAAATTCTCCCGGCTCCCAATCGTATTTCAGTTCACTGTTGAAAAATTTCAGTGCTTCGGGAGTAATTGCGAATTTCACTTCTTTTGATTCTCCCGGATTTAAACGGATTTTCTCAAAGCCTTTTAATTCTTTTACGGCCCTTGCAACACTCGCAACCGGATCAGAAATATACAATTGTACAACTTCTTCGCCCGCAAATTTGCCGGTATTGGTCACGGTGATTTTTGCAGTAAGCGTTTCATTTCCTTTTAAAGCATTTTTGCTTAAGCTGATATCACTATACCCAAAAGTTGTGAAACTTAGACCGTAACCAAACGGGAAAAGCGGTTCGTTCGGAATATCAAGGTATTTCGAAGTGAACTTGTTTTTTTCATCCATTGGTCGTCCGGTATTCCGGTGATTGTAGTAAATCGGAATCTGGCCAACGCTTCGTGGAAATGTCATGGTTATTTTTCCCGAGGGATTATAATCACCAAACAATACATCAGCGATCGCATTTCCCCCTTCTATCCCGGGAGCCCACGCCTCTAACATTGCGTTCACATTTTCGTTTTCCCAAGTAAGGGTTAACGGACGTCCATTAACGAGCACAAGCACAATAGGTTTTCCTGTGGCAACCAAAGCTTTCAGCAGGTTTTCCTGACTTTCTGGAATTCCAATTTCGGAACGGCTTGCTGCTTCACCCGACATGCTTGCAGATTCGCCTAAAACGACCACAACGACATCAGCCGTCTTCGCCACCTCAACTGCTTCGGTCAATAATTCTGCCGATGTCCGGGGTTCAACCTCTTCTTTAATGCCCATTAAAGCAGCAAACGGATTTTTAATTTTTTCTTTCAGGTAGGGATCGTCGGTGATATTGGCTCCTTTGGCATAAACAACCTCGGTTCCTGACGCCACTGCATTGCGTATTCCCTGAACGACAGATACTACTTTATTCTGATCACCGGTTGACCAACATCCCAACAGATCGGCTTTGTTATCGGCCAAAGGACCAACAACGGCAATTTTCCCCGATTTTTTGAGTGGAAGTATTTGATTGCTGTTTTTCAGCAGTACAAGTGAACGTGCTGCAATTTCGCGTGCAAATTGAATATTCTCCTTCGTTAGTATCTCATTTTTAAACCGATCTTCCTTGAGATACCTGAATGCATCGTCGAACAATCCCAGTTTATACTTTGCTTCGAGAACCCTGCGACATGAAGTGTTTATATCGGAAATCGTAACCTTACCTTCTGCGAGCGATTTTTTCAGTGTACTGATATAACCAAGACCCTGCATATCCATATCAGTCCCGGCTTTCAGGGCCAGGGCCGAAACTGTTTGCAGATCACCGAGTCCGTGTGCCGACATTTCGTTGATGGCCGTATAATCGGTTACTACGAATCCCTTGAAGCCCCATTGCTTCCGCAACAAATCGGTCAATAACCATTTATTGCCAGTGGCCGGAACCCCGTCAATAACATTGAATGAAGACATAGCACTGCCTGCTCCTGCATCAAATGCGGCTTTATAGGGTGGTAAATAGTCCTGGTACATGGCCAACCGGCTCATGTCAACGGTATTGTAATCGCGACCAGCTTCGGCAGCACCATAAAGAGCGAAATGTTTGATACATGCCATGATCGTATTGTCTTTCGAAAGGTCATCGCCCTGGTAGCCGTGCACCATCGCTTTTGCAATTTGTGCTCCCCACCAGGGATCTTCCCCTGCACCTTCGGCCACTCGTCCCCAGCGAGGATCGCGGGCAATGTCAACCATGGGTGAGTAAGTCCAGCAAATGCCACTGGCACTTGCCTCAATTGCAGCGATACGGGCACTTTTTTCGATCATTCCTAAATCCCAGGTACATGCGAGCGCCAAAGGGATCGGAAACGCGGTTTTGTAGCCATGAATTACATCGACTCCAATTAGTACAGGAATTTTCAGTCGCGATTGCTGAGCTGCAGTTTGGACCTTTCTGACCGCTTCCGGAGAATACCCACCAGTTGCTCCGATTTGGCCTTTACGGATCACATCTTCCATTCCTTCGCTACCTCCCAGGACGGCGCCTATATTACCGGAGGAGAGGTTTAGCTGACCTAGTTTTTCTTCAAGGGTCATCTTTCCTATCAAATTGGTAACAAATGCATCCATTTTTGCATTTTGTGCGTGGACCGAACAAATGGCTAATAATGAGATGAATAATAGTTGTAATTTTCTCATCGATTCAGATTTTATTATTTTTTGTATTTAGCAACTCTACAATCATTAATTACACCTTGCCAGTTCAACCCATACGCAAAATCATATGCATTGCCTTCTGAATCGGTGAAGCATTTCATATCACGAGGAACATCTTCAAATTGTTCCTCGACGGTTTTCATATCAACCGGCATCTGGAAAGGTAACAAACCTGAAGGTTCCACAGCACCTGTAAGGATATCCATAATGGCCTGGTCCTGAACTCCCATGTGGATCAGAATAACGCTGGCACTTTTTTCAATTTCGGAAAAAACAAGTGGGTTCGAAACTTTAATGACAACAACTACTGGTTTTCCACCCATTTTGGCTTTTGTATCTGTAACTGCTTTCATGTCGTTGGTATTCGATGCCAGGATTGTTTTTCCTTTATACGAACGGTTGGTGAAGCTTTCCATAGGGCTTCCTCCTGCAATACTCGTTTCGCGTGCAGCGTCTGCTTTATAGGAACTGTATTGCAGACTGATTGGCACATAACCATTTCCATTCTTTTTTACATCTTCTTGCGAATAGCCAACCCCACTTTTCGGGCTATCGATGCAAACCAATGCAAAATCGGCTTCCTCCGGTTTTTCAACAACAGTGAAATATTTCTTTGCAACTTCCGGATTGATCGCGTCTTTCAAGCTTTCGGGTGTTTCAACCCCAAACCAGTTTCGTCCGCCAGGAACAAATTTTTTCGGTATGTAAACTTTCAATTGTTTTTTGAGAGGAAGGGCTTTTTGTTGATTTTTCAACATCACCACCGAACGCAACTGGGCATCGTATCCTGCTTTCATAAATTCAGGATTACCTACTGTTTTAGCTGTTTCTGCTACATCAAGATAAGGGTTTTCAAAAAGGCCGACTCTAAAGACGTTGCGCAGCAAACGGACAGCCGACTGCTCAAAGCGCTTACGCATAAAAGCAGAGTCGTGTTTTGCAACGCCCATTTTATAAGCTTCGATCACGGGGCCCATTTCGTTGTTTCCGCCAAACTGGTCAACGCCTGCCTCAATGGCTTTGAAGTGACGTTCAGCCTGAGTCATTTTTTCCACTCCCCAGCATTTTCCCTGGAACTGGTCAATGGCTTTAGCATCTTTTGTGATCATCCAGTCGGTGCAAACTACGCCATCGTAGCCGCATTTTCCACGAAGTAAGTCTGTGATCAGGTATTTGTTATAGCTATTACCAACATTTTCCTTGTTTACCGTATCCTGATTGAAGGAAATTGTGTAATAAGGCATTACAGCTGCAGCCATTTTTGTTGCTCCTTCGAGTTTGAAAGCCCCTTCGGTAAAAGGTTTAAGGTGATCCTTTAGATTATGGCCCGGATAAACTGCATAAGCACCGTATCCGAAATGTGCGTCGCGTCCACCTTCTTCTGGTCCACCGCCCGGCCAGTGTTTTACCATCGCATTCACACTCTTATAACCCCAGCCACCAGCAATTTCAGCAGTTCCGGTTGAAGTTTGAAATCCATCTACATAAGCTCTTGCCATATCTGTAGTCAGATTCGGATCTTCTCCCATCGTTCCGTCGAAACGGGCCCAACGCGGTTCTGTACCTAAATCTATTTGGGGAGAAAGCGCAGTAGCAATTCCCAAAGCGCGGTATTCAGTCGCAGCAATCTGACCAAACTGTTTCATTACGGAAGGATCGAATGTAGCTGCAATACCTAAAGATCCGGGCCACATGGAGATTTTACCACCAGCTCCGGCATTAAATTCAGCATACGAGTCGCTGCCATGACGCGGGTCGGAACTATTATTGGCAGGAATTCCAAAGCCGATACCTTCGACCAGTGCCTGGGCATTATTGTTCCACTGGGCGGATACGGCAGGGCTTTCAACCGAGGTAATCAGCACATGACGAAGGTTATCTTCGGTTAAAAATTTCTTTTGCTGATCGGTCAGATCACTTGAATGGGCTCCACTTTCTTTAAACGGTTTTGAGTTGTAAGTTCCGCCAAAGAGACCGCCAGGGCCTGCTGGAATTGCCTGGTGACCGCTGTATAGCATCAGCCCTGCAATTTGTTCTACCGACAATTTGGAGGCAAGATCTTTGGCCCGTACATCAACCGGCAAACGCCAGTCCTCGTAAGCATCGAGTTTTCCGTTTTTATTCAGATCCTTAAACGCCAGCCGGTCAACGGTCAGGATTTTGACTCCTGACAAGGATGAATAACCCAATGTTTGTCCACCTTCGTTATTGACCAGTTTATAATTTTCGTTGTCTTTTTCTGTCCATTTTGGGCTGCATCCGTAGCCCAAAAGGAGAGTTGCACAAAGTGCAGCTGTACCAATTTTCATTAATCTACTCATTGTTTTGTTAGTTGCTGATTAATCTTTTTTCAATCTTGAAATATAAAACTGCTCTAAAAAACTGAGTCCGTCTCGTTGTGGAAGCTCCTTTATTTCAACTTTTTCATCTAAAATCATTGCTTTCAGACTTTTAGGAGTGCAGGCATTCCATGCGGGCAAATTCGGACCATTTGGATTACCATTTGCAGCAAAATTTGCCCAATAGGAAGACATGGTTTCAGCCAGCTGAATGTCGGTTTTCTCCCATGGACGATTGCTCATATGCAGGTTATTGTAGGCATATGGTACCTCGCCGGTATGGAAAGCCCCAAAAGGCTTTTGGTCTTTGTTATAAGGGACCGCCCTTTCGAAATGATAAATGAATACGGATGATTTTCCGGTTTTGTTTTGAAGGTTCATCCATGCGTATGCCTGAACGCCAAATGTTTGAAGCCCGCTAAGTGTAAGTTGCGATTGTTCGGCTTCTGCATCAGTTTTTGACGGAAACAGTTTCAGAAATTCACCTGCTTTTTCACCAAAGTTTTCCCTGGCTTGTTGTTTGAATTTTTCAGCATTCAGCAGTTGACCGCCAAAATTTCCTTCGTTCGCGTTCCATCCCATCAACACCGGAACATCGTTTTGCTTTCCGGTAGAAAAAATTTTGTAAACAGGTTCCGGAATTACATATCCATCAACAATTGGAGAGGTATTTGTTCTGACGGCCATCAATTCCTGGGCTGTTTTTGCCCTTAATTCAGATAAAGAATTGACTTTCATGGAACGGGCAAATTCGATTCCATGTTGTTCGGAATCTTTAAGATTTTGTGTTCCTGCGAAAGGATTTGTTGGCAATACAGCACCACCGCTTTCGGCAATTGCCCGTTGAAACAATCCTTTTGCAAGCGGTGAAGCTACTAAGTAATTAACACTGAATGCTCCGGCAGATTGTCCGGCGATGGCGACCCGACCTGGATCACCACCAAAAGCAGCGATATTTTTTTGTACCCACTTTAGTGCTTCAATCTGGTCAAGTAATCCGTAGTTTCCTGAGGTTTTACTGGCCGATTCTTTCGATAATTCGGGATGTGAAAAGAATCCGAAAATGCCTACACGGTAGTTGATTGTGACAAATACCACCCCTTTTTGAGCCATTGCCGTTCCGTCATAAACCGGAACCGAACCAGAGCCGCTTGTAAATGCGCCGCCATAAATATAAACAATGACCGGACGTTTTTCGGATGAAGATTTAGCCGCGGTCCAGACATTCAGGTACAGGCAATCTTCACTCAATGGTTCTGCCGGTGCTATAAATTCGGCTGTCCACATCGAAAAAGGCATTGGTTTTGCCTGCATAGCGCTGGCAGAAAATAATTTACATTCCTTTACTCCGGTCCAGTTTTTAGCGGATTGCGGTGCTTTCCAGCGCAAATCACCTACAGGAGGAGTAGCAAAGGGAATTCCTTTAAAAGAAACTACTTCAGATTTTAAATCTTTCGTGCCCGAAATTAATCCGTTTTCAATGCGGAGCGTGTCAGACAGACTTTTTGCACTTGCCTGGAAATTAATACCAATGCCGAAAAAACAGGTCAATAAAGTAAAAACGGGAACATAAATGCTTCTATTCTTCATGATATACTGTGAGTTAAGGTTCTGAAAAAATCCCTGCAATTAAATCGTGAAAGTTAAAAGCGGGGATTTGTAATTAGTCAATCAAATATAGAAAACAATCTTTAATTTTATTTCGAAACCAGCTTGTTGATTTCGCGTGTTGGAGTCAATGCTTTTGTTACTTTACCTGCTTCAAGTTCTTTGGCAATTTTGAAGGTTCCAGTTTGTTTGATAGCCAGGGAAGAAGCTCCGATTTTCAGATTATAAGTTCCGGCTTCGGCAATCCAGGTAGAGTTGGCCTCGTTGAACGAAGCGAAATCTTTGGTTTCGATTTTGAAACTTACTGTTTGTGATTCACCAGCTTTCAGCAGTTTGGTTTTCCCGTAAGCGGCCAAAGTTTCCGCTGGTTTTTTCAGTTTTCCTGTCGGTGCACCAATATAAAGCTGAACGACTTCGCGACCCGCAACTTTACCCGAATTCTTTACCTCAACCGAAGCGGTAAGCTGGCCTTTAAAATCTGGTGCACTTATTTTCAGGTTAGAATAGGTGAAACCTGTGTACGATAATCCATAGCCAAATTCGTATACAACAGGAACTTTAAAGGTGTTATAGTAGCGGTATCCAACGTAGATATCATCTTCATAAATCACTTCCCAAGGTTTCCGCCTCATAAAAGAGAAGCCTGAAAGATCGTCAGCTTCATCTTTTTTATCGGATTTTTCGGCAACCCCAGGGAAATTCTTTGCACTTGGAGCATCTGTGTAAGATACCGGGAAAGTAACTGCCAGTTTCCCGGATGGGTTCACTTTGCCTGACAAAACATCCACAACTGAGTTACCACCTTCCTGACCAGGTAACCATGCTAATAAAACAGCATCAGGTATATTGTGCCAACTTGCTACTTCAACAACACCAGCCACATTCAAAACGACAATAGCTTTCTTACCTTTGGCGTGGAAAGCTTCCGATACGTTTTTTATCATTTCTTTCTCAGTAGAAGTCAGATAAAAATCGCCTTCTGTTGCAGTGCGGTCTATACCTTCTCCTGAAAGACGTCCAAGTGTAATCAGAGCAATATCAGCTTTTTCAGCCATTTTATTTGCAAGATCCGGTGAAACTGCCATTTCAGCAATAGGATCCTTTGCTCCCATAAAAGCAAGCGGATTTTTTGAAGGACCGCTTTTAGCTGCAGTCTCTTTCATATAAGTAGTATATGTGCCTTTTAGCTCATCAACTGCAGTATAACCTCCATTGGTAATACCATCGATAAGTGATACTGTGTATTCTTCGTTAACATCGCCACTTCCCGTACCCCCCGAAATAAATTCGTAAGAGGCGTTTCCGAAAGCTGCAATATTTTTAACTGATGACTGAATGGGTAGCGCATTTCCTTTATTTTCAAGCAAAACCATTCCATCAGTCGCAGCCTGACGGGTAACAGCAGCATGATCTTTTAAATCTGGTGTATTTGAATATTGGTATTTGTTGTAGCGTGGAGCTTTCAACATAATTTTGAGGATTCGGCTAATGTTACGGTCCAGGATTTTTTCGTCCAGTTTGCCACCTTTTACAGCATCAATTATTTCCTGAATATGCTTTGTCTGGCCAGGCTGAATCATATCATTTCCGGCTTTCATTTGGGCAATCACATCGCTGCCACCGCCCCAGTCGGTCATCACATAACCTTCAAAACCCCAATCATTGCGCAGGATTTTAGTCAGTAAATCATTGCTTTCAGAGGTATAAGAACCGTTAATTTTATTGTAAGAAGACATCACAGTCCATGGTTGAGCTTCTTTTACTGCAATTTCGAAACCTTTCAGGTAAATTTCGCGAAGGGCACGTTCGCTCACAATTGTATTTACTGTCATGCGGTTGGTTTCGGAGTTGTTGGCAGCAAAGTGTTTGATGGAAGTTCCGACTCCATTCGACTGGATACCTTTTACCATGGCAGCGGCAGTTTTACCAGCAACGAGTGGATCTTCGGAATAATATTCGAAGTTACGGCCACAAAGCGGATCGCGCTGAATATTTAGAGCAGGTGCCAGCAGAATATCAGAGCCATATTCTTTTACCTCATTTCCCATGGCCTGACCTACACTGAAAACCAGATCGGTATCCCAGGTTGAAGCTAAAACTGTAGCTACAGGAAAAGCTGTGCAATAATAGGTTTTTGCTTCACCCTTGCGTTTTGGCTGTATGCGCAATCCTGCAGGACCATCACTTAAAACCTGTGATGCAATTCCGAGTTCAGGAAATTCAGAAGAAACACCTGCAGCTCCAGGTAAATACTTGCGGATACGTTTAACCATCTCATTATATACCGGATCTTTAGTGTTGATATCACCGCCAAACCCAGATGGCATTTTTGCCCGTATCGAATCGGGAAGTTCAAAGAACATTCCTGTCCCGATCACAAGCTGTGCTTTCTGATCAAGCCTCATCTTTGAAATGATGCCTGTGATCATTGTATTGTCAGCTGGAGCATTTTTCGCTACCGGTTTTTGAGCATTTGCTCCATTTACTATCATCATAATGATAATAAGTAAGGTTCCCAATTTGTTTTTAATTTTCATCGTTGATTTAAAAAATTTATTTTGACTATTCTCATTATATTCAATTCAAATACCTGAATCCTATTATATTAATTTCCGCGCTTCCCGATCCGGATCGTTTTTCAACTCCGACTGATCGTTCAGTATCATTGTTTCACCTTTTGCCGAAGTATATGCTTTCCATTCAGGAAGTCCGCCTTTGTTTGGGTTGCCGGTTTTCATAAATTGAAGCAATGTTCCTGACATTTTATCGGACAAATTATGTGGACGTTTGCCGCCACCCGTGTGGGTGAGCATCAGGTCGGTATTTGCAAACCAGAAACAGATATCGAGACAGTGGAAGGCGCGCATCCTGTTGTCGAACATTGGTGGTTGCCAGCCAAACCAGGCCACATAAACAAGTGCTTTCTGAATTGCTTTGGCATCGGCGGTCGCAATTATATTTTTGCGGTTACTGTTTACCAATGCCATAATCTCTGCAGGCTTGGCGTTGGGGAATGCTTTTACATAGGCATCAACCACTTCACCAACTTTATCTCCCATTCCAGCACCTAATCTTGTTCTGGTTTTCAAAGTCTCTTTAACTTTTTCCAATGTAATATTTTCAAGTTCCTGGCTAAGTCGGGTTGTATTCCATTCATGGAAGGTTGAGCATAGCAACATAGGCACATCTGAAGAAAGTCCGTTCGGATCAGTATAGAATTTTTCTTCTGGAATGGAAATGCCGTTTGCTACGGGGGCAAAACCACCACGCAATCCGGGAGCACCAATCTCGGCAGTTGCTTTTTGTGCTGCTTTATTGGCCAGCAGAATGTAATCCTTCCATGGCATTTCCTGCAACTTGTCCACCTCTGCCGAAGTTAATCCCGCTTCTTTTAAAATATATTCACCCACTTTTCGCGAATAATCCTGGCTCATTGCTTCCGTGGTATTTCCACTCAACGGAATGGCCTTATGAATTAATCCTTTCGCTTTTGGCATGGCCGCCAGAACACAAACTTTAGCACCTCCACCTGATTGCCCCATAATGGTTACATTGCCAGGATCACCACCAAAATTGGCAATGTTATCGCGCACCCATTCGAGCGATGCAACCATATCCAATGCACCCACGTTACCAGAATCGGCATATTTTGATCCGCCTGCAAGTGATAAATCGCTGAAGCCGATCGGCCCCAGACGATGATTAATCGAAACAAATACGATATTTCCCTTACGGCTAAGGTTTTCGCCATCATAACCATCCTGTTCAATACCGTTTCCGTTGGTATAACCACCTCCATGCAGCCATACGAGTACCGGACGTTTTTTGCCATCGGCGACAGCTGGTGTCCAGATGTTCAGCTTCAGGCAATCCTCGCTTACATCGTCGTAGTTCCAGTGATCGGCAAAAGATGCATAAGCATTGGAATAGCGGTTATCCATGATTTGAGGAGCGGTATTTCCCCACCAAACAGCTGGCAGTGTTTCGGTCCATGGTTTGGGAGGCAGAGGCGGCATAAAACGGTTTTTACCCGAAGTATCAGCGCCATAGGGAATTCCGCGGTAGCAATAAATCCCCCTCAGAATAAAACCTTTCACCTTCCCGTATTTGGTTTCGGCAATGGCAATTGAATCACCAATCTGCAAAAGCTGATCATCATTGTCAAGCTTTGGTGCATTTGAAGCACTGGAAATGAATGGGATGGATGTTAATCCAAGTCCGGCTGCCCCGGTTCCAAGTGTCTGGAAAAAGTTACGTCTGTTGGTTTTCATCGTTTTTGGTTTTATTGATCGAATTTCTTATTCTGTTTAAAATTCGGTTTATTTGAGAACAATTTCTTTTTTCAGTTTTATTTCGCCGGCTGAAGCGCCAACCAATAACTCAATATTACATAGATCGTCATCCCATGCATGCTTTGCTTCGTTCCAGTACTTCAGATTTTTTACCGGAATTTCGAGTTTTACAGTTTTGCTTTCACCCGGATTGAATGGAACCCTGGCGAATGCCTTGAGTTCTTTTTTCGGCCATTCAACTGAAGGATTGACGCGATGAATATAAACCTGAACAACTTCATCGGCAGCCATTCTCCCTGTATTTTTCAATTCTACCGAAATTTTGATCACATCATTTTTTCCATACTTTTCTTTATCTGCTTTCAGCATGCTATACTCAAACGTGGTGTAAGTGAGGCCATAGCCAAATGGATACATTACCGCGACATTCTTTGTGTCGAACCAACGGTAACCTACCAGCGATTCTTCGGAATATATGGCAGTATTCGGATCCTCTTTTTGAGTTGCTCCCTTTTTATCCACGGTTTTCCCTGACGGATCGGTTTCCGAAACAAGGCTGGCAAATATGTCTGCATTTTTCTTACCCGACGAGTAATTTCCCATGGCAAAAGCAGGTGAATCCTCCAGTTTCAGAGGCAACGTGAACGGCAAATGTCCGCTTGGAGAAATATTCCCTACAAGCACATCAGCCAAAGCATTTCCACCTTCCGTACCATTAAACCACGAAATGAGCAGTGCTTTTGAAAGAGGGTTTACAACGTTCAGATCATTGGGAGCACCACTTGTAAGCACAGTTACGATGTTCTGATTCACTTCAGCAATCTTTCTGATCAGTTCATCCTGACCTGAAGGAAGAAAAATATCTTTCCGATCGCTTCCTTCGGTTTCAACAGCACGGTTATCACCTCCAATGAACAACACCAGATTGGCTTTGGCAACTACCTCAAGCGCTTCCTTTGTCAATTTCTCAGCAATAACTTTCTTTTCCTGAGCCTGTTTTTCAATTTCTTCAGGCGTTTTTTTCCTGAACATATCGGCAAAGCTGAACGTAACAGGTTCGTATCCTTTTGCAAAAATGATTTCGGCCTTATCGCCAATCCGATTTTTTAATCCTTCAAGAGGAGTGATTTCATACAATGTTTTCACTCCGGCACCCATTCCGCCAGTACCCATTATTTGCGTGGCGTTTGCACCAATAACTGCAATTACCGTCTTATTTTTCAACTGTAATGGAAGGATACCATCATTTTTTAGCAAAACAATTGATTTGCAGGCAACCTGATAAGCTATTTTCTGTTGCGCAGGCTTAGATGTTATTTCTTTGTTCGCTTCTTTTTCCGGAACTGGTTTGATAGCCAACCTTACGCGCAGAATCTCACGTACACGCTGGTTGATTATTTTTTCAGAGACCGATCCTGTTTTTATCGAATCAAGCAATGCCTGTCCGAGATATTTTTTATCAGGCATTTCAACATTTAGACCGTTTTTTATGGAATGCACGGTGCTATGAGTTCCACCCCAGTCCGAAATAATCAACCCGGCAAAGCCCCATTCATTGCGGAGAATTTTATTGAGCAGGATATCATTTTCGGCACACCACCAACCATTTACTTTGTTATAGGCAGACATGACCCCAAAAGCATCTGCTTCTTCAACGGCAGCTCTGAATGGCGGAAGATAAATCTCACGCATGGCGCGGTCTCCAATAATTACATTCACCGTTCCGCGGTTGTTTTCCTGGTTATTCAGCGCAAAATGTTTCAAACAAACTGCCACTCCATTGTCTTGCGCCCCTTTGGTATATCCAACAGCTAATTGTGAACTTAGAAACGGGTCTTCGCTTAAATATTCATAGGTTCTTCCACCGATAGGAATTCGTTGGATATTGATTGCCGGCCCAAGTATCATGTCTTTCCCGCGTAACCGTGTTTCCCGGGCCATTCCCGTAGCATAACTATAAGCCATTTCTGGGCTCCATGTTGCGGCGAGTGCAGAACCTGTAGGGAAAAATGTAGCTTTATCATTTTCCCAACCTAACGGCATCCATCCGTCGGGCTGCATTTCCTCACGGACGCCAAACGGTCCGTCAGCATATCTCATGTCGGCAATTCCCAATCGTTCAACACCAGCTGAAACAAACATGTGCTTTGCATGAAGCATGTTTACTTTTTCTTCAATCGTCATCTGACTGATGAGAACATCAATCTGCTTATCGTATTGAAGTAATGCAGATTGGTGGCCTTTTCTACCTGTAAAGCCAAATAGTATTATTGCAAATCCTGCGATTACAATCCATTTAGAACTCTTCATATTGAATTATTAAATTATCTACTTAAATAATTTTGGCGCCAATTCTGAAAGGTAAATCCTCCAGTTTGTCCAGGTATGGCCGCCTGTACTTTCGCGGTAAGTGTACTTAAGACCTTGCTCATCGTAAAACTTACGCAGGTTGGTAACAGACTCATATAAGAAATCGTCTTTGCCACAACCAATCCAATAGAGTTTGATGCCGCTCTCTTTCAGTGCTTTTATCTGTTTGATATGGCTCTCTTTATCGTAACTTCCAAATCTCGGATCATTCATCAGTCCCATGCTCATCACACCGATATAGGCGAATTTCCCGGGATTTGAATTGCTAATGATCTGTGTGTGGAATCCTCCCATCGAGAGTCCTGCAAGAGCGCGATGATCCTTATCTTTTAAAACACGGTAGTTTTTTTCGATAAATGGGATAATATCCTTTACTAAACTCTCTTCGAATTTTCCGGAGGCCATTCCGCCGGGACCTGAAGCCTGAACCTTCTGTTCCTTTTTCACAACTGGCTGATCGCCGGGAGCGGCTGCCATTGACGGTACTCCGTTGGTCATTACTACAAGCATGGGTTCAGCTTTGCCATTTGCAATCAGGTTGTCCAGAATATACGGCGTGCGACCGAGTGTCGTCCAGGCGTCTTCGTCGCCACCTGCACCATGCAACAGGTAAAGCACAGGGTAAGATTTTTTGCTTTCGGCATATCCCGCAGGTGTGTATATATACATCCGGCGGTCATTCCCGATGGTAGGTGAGGGATACCACACTTTTTCGAGCTTTCCGTGGGGGACATTCTGAACGGCGTAAAGATCTGTTTTTTCGCCCGGGATCATAAACATGCTTTCGATGCGGGTTCCGTCCCTGACAACTAGGGCATTGCCCGGGTCGATGGTTTTGACACCATCAACAATGAAAGTGTAGGTATACATCTCGGAAGGGAGCTGATCGATTGTAAGTTCATATAATCCAGTGTCGTTGCGCATCAGCTGCACACTGGCTCCCCAGCCGGGCATCCAGTTTCCACTTACTTTTACAGATTTTGTCTCTGGCGCATAAAGTCTGAAGGTGATCTTATTATCGGGCTTAATCTCAGGTGAAATGACTGGCTTTGGCCCCATCATCTGGGAAAAGAGCTGTCCTGACATTGTCAGCGCTAAAAGGATCGTCAGTAAAATAGTTCGTTTAATCGTATTCATATTCTTAGATTTAAACTTATTGGTTTTCTATTTAAAGAGCATTGGGGCAAATTCCATCAGGTTATGCCTCCGGGTAATGAATGTGTGGCTGGCCGGGTAAGTGTTGGTTGTGTATTTTATACCAAATTTATCAAATAGGACTTTTGTATTTTCTCCGTTTTTAAAGGCAATATCCTTTTCGCCTCCCATCGCAATCCAGAAAAGTTTAAGCTTTTTGATTTCCGGATTTTTCAGATTGGCCGCATATTTGTCTTCCAGAACTTTAAGATTTTCAGGAAAAAATCCTGTACTTAAAGGCAATATATAGCTAAACTTTTCAGGATAGAACAACGCCATATTTAAAGCTTGTAAACCACCCATTGACAGTCCGGCGTATGCGCGGCTTTCCCGTGATACATTCACATTGTAATGCGATTCAACATAAGGAACCAGATCTTTAAAGAAGTAATTGTAATAGGGATCGCCTTCAACACCCGCTCCTGAAAAAAAGCCACCACCAGGATTACCAAATGGCATTACTACGATCATTGGATTTATTTTCCCTTCTGCCAACAGGTTGTCGAGGATGAAGTTGGCCCTTCCGGCTGTTGCCCACGAAGCATCGTTGTCGCCACCGCCATGTTGCAGGTAAAGCACAGGTAGTTTGCCCTTTATGTTCTCGAAACCCGGAGGAGTATAAATATGAACCCGGCTTGTTTTGCTTAAAGTTTCGGCATAAAACCAAACCTTTTCCAGCTTCCCGTGAGGGACATTTTTCACAGCCAGGTAATCGGCTTCCTTTCCCTGCACTTCCAAAAGGTTCGAATATCCGTTCGCACCTTCTTTTAACTGGGTATTTTTTGGGTCAATAACCTTTATTCCATCTACCGAAAAATCGTATGTATAAAGATCGGGAACTACCGGTCCAACAGTTACTGACCAGATTCCCAATTCATCCTTTTGTAATTTCTGACCACCATAGCTTTGAAGAAAGTCGCCTGATACAGAAACTTCTGAGGCCTTTGGAGCATAAATGCTAAAGGTCACTTTGTTATCGGCAGAAATGCGGATGGATTTCAGCGTATCGCCTGGTGTTGGTTTGTATCCAGGGAATTGAGCAACACAAAGCGATGCGAACAAAAGCACGATTGTTGTTAAACACAAACTTTTCCGAATGGTTTGATTCATTCCACAGGTTTTATTTAATGTGATCAGGATCAAAAACAATAGTTGCTTCACCCAACGTCACCATCATAGGGTCTTCGCTGCCAATTGAAACTTTTTGAGGGTGTGGTGTTGCTTTTGGGGCTGTTCCGTTAACAAGCGCTTCAGCCAGGGTCCGCATTTCAGTGATGTACTGCTTCGTGTATGCCTTTTTCACATATGGATAATGGCCGCAGTAGATTTTGGTAATTCCTCCGTCCATCAGTTTTTCCATCTTTTTGCACGATTCGATGTAAGTTTTCATCGGGGCGTAAGGCCGAAGTTGAAGCCATACCTGGCCGGATCCAAAGGCGTCTCCTGAATAGCAGCTTCCAGCCTTTCTATCCAAAAGAACTATAGAACCTGGTGTATGAGCAGGCATATAACTGACTTCTATCTTCTTGCCGCCCAGATCGAAGATATAACCATCACTGACAAAATGAACCTTTCCCTTGTAGGTTTTATCCAGCAATACCGTGTCGGCAGGATGGATATAGATTTCATTAAAAAAACGAATGTTGCCGGCATGGTCACCATGAGCATGAGTAATCACCACATCAAGTGGCTTTTGGGAGATTTTGCGAATCACTTCGTCCAGCTTTTCGCATTTGGTCCCGGTATCAATCAGCAAGACTTTTTCTGTTCCTTCGATCAGGTACATGGTCGTTTTATCGGTCGTTTCTATCACCCAGACCTTGTCTTCGAGTTTTGATATTTCGAGATCATTGTTCTTAAATACAGATTGCGCTGAAGAAAACAATCCGGAAAACACAAGAACAACGAGCGGCAAACATGATATTGTTTTCATCGATAACTATTTAAAGAGTAAGGGGGCAAATTCTGACAAATAAACGCGCCAGTTGGTCCATGTATGGCCACCTTCACTTTCGCGATAAGTATATTTCATCCCCATTCCATCCAGTTTTGTACGGTATTCGGTCACATTTTTATAGAGGAAATCGGCTTTGCCAATTCCAATCCAATAGAGTTTGTAGCCATTTTTCATCTGGGTTTTCAGTGTGCCATCAAAATTTTCATAAACTTTTGAAGTGACTTTTGGATCAGCCATAATCGCTGCTGAAAATAAACCTACGTAATCGAACGTATTGGGAAAATACCTTGAAATATGGAGCGAATGATATCCACCCATTGATAATCCGGCAATTGCGCGACCTGATTTTTCCGCTTTTACGCGGTAATTGCCCTCAATGAATTTAATCACATCCATGAAAGTCTCTTCAAATTTTCCATCCATTGTATTGGGTAACTGGAAAGTGGGCTTATACATTCCGAGGGTTGATTCGCCCGGGGCTGCTTCCTGCGATACGTTTCCATTGGTCATTACAACAATCATCGGTTTTGCTTTCCCCTGTGCAATCAGGTTGTCAAGGATTTGAGAGGCACGACCCAAAGCAATCCATGCTTCTTCGTCACCGCCCATTCCGTGCAACAAATACAAAACCGGATATTTCGTTTTACTTGTTTCGTAACCTGCAGGCGTGTAAATCGTCATGCGGCGCTCCATCCCGTTTCCGGGTGAGTTGTACCAACGTCGGGTAACTGTTCCGTGTAGAACTTTATTCACTTTATACAAATCACCTTTATCACCATTCACGATAAAAATATTCGTTACTGAAGCTACATCTCTAATCAGGTAAACGTTATTCGGGTCAGTTGTTTTTAACCCATCAACAAGAAAAGAATATCCATACAAATCGGATGGTAAGACCGGCGTTGTATAGCTCCAGATTCCCTTATCGTCTTTTGTCATGGCTTCTGAACCAGGAACCCAATTCTTAACGGGCAACCAATCTCCTGATATTTTAACCTCTTTTGCATCAGGTGCCTGAAAGCGGAAAGTAACTGTATTATCTGCTTTTACTTCCGGAGAAACAATACCCGGGGCTGCCCATAAGGCCTGTTGAGCAAAGGAACTCATACATGCCAACATCACAAATGCAATTAAAAATACAACTTGTTTTCTCATTTTTAAGATTGAATTTTCTTAATTTTTTTTATTTAGGACTACTAGTTTATCTGTACTTTATGGGAAAGATGATAATCGTGATAATTTTTTATGATTTTAAAAATCAAAGTTCGAACGAATAAAACGGTATTATTCGTTCGGACGATTAAGATTTGAAAAAAAAATTATTTGACGAATGAGGCCTTGTTAAGGTAATCGTAACATCCTTTAACTCCTTCAAATTGGGTCATACCCTCTTTTACTTTTTCAATTTCAACATAGTATTCGCCAATACCAATAGAATAGGCTTTTTTGAAGATGTTCTCAAAATTCATCATTCCTGACTGGCCTAAAACTGAACGGTCCTTTATATGTAGAACCTGTATACGGGTTGGGTACTTTTCGAAATAATCCAACGGATCCATCTGCCCCATAACTGTCCAGTAAACATCCATTTCAAAAAACACCAACGAGGGATCGGTTCCTGCAACCATCAGATCGTAAATGACATCACCAACAGGACGCAGGATTGCACCGGGACCTGTTGAAAGGGTTTCTCCAGGTTTAGCTATCCGTTTGAACTCCATATTGTGGTTGTGGTATCCCCATTTAATACCTGCAGCTTTTGCGATCTCACCAGCATTGTTAAATACTTCGCCTACCAATTTAGCATCGTCGCGGGTTTCAATAGTAGGCATACCTGGTTGAATCAGCCTTCCTACTCCTAATTTCACATGATCCTCAACTGTTTGTTTCCACCATTCGGATATTCCAACTATATTTTCTTTTGTATAAGTCCTTTGTGGAGGATTCACATGTGCACTGGTTATTTTTAAACCCGCATCTTCAACAATTTTCCGATAAGCTCCTACTTCGTATTGCCCCATTTTGCGTTCGCGGTAACCAGCCAGTTCAACTGTACTGTAACCGATTTCCTTAATTTTTTTCATTCCTCCAGGAACATCGTCAGTCAGTTCTTTCATCAGTGAATAGATCTGTAGTCCGATCAATTTTTTTCCTGCAGTTGGTGAACTGTTCTTGTTTGAAGCAACAGCGGGGGCAACACTTCCTGCAACCATGCCTCCCACAGTCAATAATGACAATTTTTTAAGAAAATCACGTTTATTTTCCATCATTTTTTGGTACTTAAAATTATTGGTTCAAAGCGTTTTTTAGCTTGCCCCGAAAAGATTTTAATCATGAATTAATGCAATCGGGTTGATAATTAAAATTTTTCGGGGCAGATTTATTATTTGTACAGTGAATAAGGATTTCTGTATTCGTAGCTGTAAAGCCTGTGTGCACGAGCTTCTTTATCGTCGCCGAAGCTCAACGTTGCAGGATTCCATTTTACAGGTCGTTCAAGTTCAGTTGCGATATTTCCAAGTACGCAAACGATATTGGTACTGCAACCAACTTCAACAGGGGCGATGGTATCTTGACGTGAACGGACCGAATCGATGAAATTTTGCATGTGAGGAGCGTTTATTTCAAAGCTTCCGCCTCCTTTAGCTGCATTTTTCTGCATCTCTTCGTACATTTTTTTGCGTTCTTCAGGAGTCATTTGTTTTGGACGTCTTCCTGCAAGTTCTGCAGGTACAAGTGAAGCATCTGAGCAAGCCAGGTAACCACGGGCAACTTCTATCCACCCTTTTGTTCCGATGAATTTAATCCCCTGTGCCGCTTCCATATCCTCTAAAAATGGTTGTTCAGTCAGTTCAATACCATTCAGGTATTTATATGTGAGGTATTTCTGTCCGTTATATCCTTTTGGAGTAATTAATGCAGGTCCTGAACCATCCATTCCAATCGCTGCCTGTGCAATGTCAAACATATGTGCACCCCAGTCAGCAGTAAATCCATTGCCTGTTTCGCGGTACCAGCGCCATGCACCCCATAGTTTTTCTTTTTCTTCGGGATCAAGAGAGATCGGAGGGCAAAGGTCGGGATGATAATGAATTTTTGGATCGTTAAGCGGTCCCATCCAGAGGTTGAAGTTAAGGTTTCCGGGAATTGGCATTTCGGGTAAATCAAGTGGTTTTGGTGGTGCACCTACTTTAGCATATACCTTTTCGATATGACCAATCTTTCCAGCCTGAACCAGTTCTATTGCTTTCTGGAATTCTTTGCTTGATCGCTGTTGACTACCAACCTGAACAACGCGCTTGTTTCCACGGGCAACTTTCACCATCTGAAGACTTTCGGTGATAGTGAAGGAAAGTGGCTTTTGTACATATACGTCCTTACCTGCCTGACAAGCATGGATAGTTTGAAGTGCATGCCAGTGGTCAGGAGTAGCAACTTCAACTGCATCAATATCTTTACGTCCGAGCAATTCTTCGTACTGTTCGTACATGTCGCAACGGCTATTCTGTGATTTGCTGGCTTGCCAGGCTTCCACACGTTTCTTGAACCTTTTTTGTTTCATCTGGTCAACATCGCAGCATGCGGCAACCTGGATCCCTGGTACGCTTGCAAATCCTCCAAAATCATTTATTGCCTGCTGGCCAAGTCCGATAAAGCCCATTACAACCCTGTCACTTGGTGCGATATGGACACCATCAATCGTCCAGCTGGGAAGAATAGTTAGACCTGTCAATCCCAATGCAGACAAACCAACGAAGTCACGTCTGCTAATTCCATTACTTGATTTTTCCTTCATACGTAAATAATTTGTTTTAACTAAGTTGGAATGAGCCCCGCATTATTGTGACCTACTCCATAAGATGGTGATTATTTGAACTATTTATAAAATAGATTAAATCTTGGTAACTGATTAAATTTTATTTAGTTGATTTAATGCAGAACTATATCAAAAGTTTGTTAATTTTAGTGTGTCGTATCGACGCAATGATAGTTTTTTTATTTCAGAATTCAAAAATAAGGAAGATAAAATTTTACATTTGTTTAAACATTTAAATACAGTGATACAAATTACAAATTCATACGCAAATTTTCTTAATCACATTTCTCTTGATTGTGTTGTTTTCGGTTTCCACGACAACCAGTTAAAAGTGCTCTTGATCAGGAGGAAATATACAAAGCAATGGGCTTTACCCGGAGGGTTTGTTCGTGAAGATGAATCGATTGAAATTGCTGCAACTCGGGTTCTTCAGGAACGTACCGGTTTAGATGACATCTTCCTCAAACAGTTTAATGTTTTTAGCGAACCTGAACGGGCAAAATGGAATCCTACTGTACAAGATGTAGTTGATTCCGGAGCGCTTTCTGACCAGGGGTGGTTTGATCAGCGATTTATTTCAGTGGGATTTTACGCGCTCGTTGATTTTTCTTCTGTTGAACCAACACCTGATAATATTTCTGATCTGTGTGAATGGAAAAATCTGGACGAAGTAGGTTCATTAATACTTGACCACAATCAGATATTGAATAAGGCACTCGAAACGTTGAGGTTGCAGTTGAATTACCAACCATTGGGATATAACCTGTTAGCTGATAAATTTACTATGCCCGAACTTCAAAAATTGTACGAAACAATTCTTGGTAAAGAACTCGACAGGCGTAATTTTCAACGCAAGATGCTAACTTATGACATTCTCATCAGGTTGGAAGAACGCAAAACCGGAGGAGCTCATAAGGCACCGTATTTCTATGAATTCAACCTTGAAAATTACAAAAAAGCCCTTAAAAGCGGATTGTATGGCGGATGGTAAACCACTTTGGATTTGATTGTAAGAGGAACATCTCTCTCGTTTATCTTTTACTTTCATCATACTAGCACCTTGAACAATTGATGGTTGTTTAGAAAATCAATCTCTTTTTATTCCCGCAATTGAAAATTGCATGAAAAGATATTTTTCAAAGTGACAAATCTTCTATTTATAGCTCAATCCATCGCCAAATTTAAACAGCGCATATCCTTTGGGTTTCAGATAACCGGGTACATCTGATTGATTTTCAAGAACTGCCTTATTCGATACAGGTGTTGTGAATGGCATTTTTCCGGTTGGATTAAATGTTCCGCTTATCACATCAAGCAATGCTTCCGAAGTTGTACCAAAAGTAGCAAGAACTGTTTTTAAATTCCCATTGTCAATTTCATCAATCACCCATGGATTAGTAAAGTTAATCACCACAATTGTTGGTTTATTGCTTTTGATTCCATTGACACGAGCAACATCCACTTTATTTTTCGATAAGCCCAACTCGATCGGATTGCCTGCGGAACTGAATAAACTTCCTCCATTGGGTATAAGCCACAGTAAAACAACATCTGCCTCTTCTTTTGTTGATACAAATTCGAGGTTCCATTTATTTGGTATGGGCTTGATAACGCTGTTTGGTGTTTTCGTTCTGACATTGTCGTAACAGGTTTCAAAATAGACTTTTGTCCCTTTCTGAAGCGGTAAAACCTGTGTTTCGTTGCGCAATAAAACAATTGATTTTCGCATGGCTAAATCGCCCTTTTTCTGAAATTCGGCATTACCCACCAGTTTCTCTGCCGCTTCGGGATCGACATACGGATTCTCGAACAAACCCAGGTCAAATTTCTCTTTTAAAAGCCTTATAATCGATTCATTGATCCTTTCTTCAGTAACCAATCCTTTTTTAACAGTTTCGAGCAATAAAGTCGGGTCGGCGCTTCCGGAGAAAATATCGACACCTGCATTAATTGCTTTCTGGTAACGTTCAAGGATAGTTAGGTTTTCGACACCCCAGGGCATCATATCAATAGGACCAGTATCTGAATTAATGATTCCTTTGAAACCCAATTTTTTCCGTAACAAATCAGTAATAACGGCTTTATTATATGAGTAACCAACCTCTTCGAATTTTGTGCCACTTGGTTTGGAATAGTAAGGCATGATTGACGAAGTACCCGCTTCGATAGCAGCTTTAAAGGGTTTTAGATGATATTCAAACATTCCTCCCGGATAATGCTGATTTTTACCCCAGTCGAAATGTGAGTCTTGTCCCTCAACCTGCGGACCTCCGCCCGGAAAATGTTTTGTAGTCATTGCTACCGAATGAATCCCCAGTTTAGTGCCTTGAAAACCCAAAACTATTTCCCGGATCATATCGGCAGCCAGGTCGGCATTTTCGCCAAATGTACCTTCAATGCGCTGCCAACGTGGTTCAGTAGACAAATCCGCCTGGTACATGTATCCTTTTCGCAAACCGACAGATGTCCATTCCTGAGCCGCAATTTGAGCAAATTCGCGCGTGAGTTTCAGATCGCGCATCGCCGCAAGTCCCAGTTCACCAGGCCATTTAGAGAAAACAGTAGTCCCAACACTCAAACCAATAGAATTATCAATCGTAATATGATTTCGTGGGTTGGAAGCCACGATGGAGGGGATTCCGAGTCGTGAGCTTTCAGACAATGCCTGGAGGTTGTTCGACCACTCAGCCATTATTTTTGCGCTTGTATTTGCCCTAAGAATAAAGTGGCGTAAATTATAAGTCATCACCGCTTTTGTTGTGCCCGCTGCCGCCATGTTTGGGTTTGGCAATGGTTTGCGCGTAAACATATTCATGGTCTGAACAAGGTCTTCCTCGTTGAAACCGCTTGTTATTTCGGCCTTGGGAGCGTTGGGTTGGAACGAATAATCGCCAGCCATCCGGGTAGTACTGATAATCATGAATCCAATTTTCTCCTCAATCGTCATTTTAGAAACGAGGTCCTTAATACGCTCATCGACAGGTAACCGCCAATCTTCGTATTTGTCGAGCTTATGATTTTTGTTGAGGTCCTTAAATTCAAGGTTGCCGATTTTTAATATTTCTGCATTTCGGTGCCCTAAAACAGGCTGAACAACTTGTTGAGCAAATGCATTTGCTGCTACAATTACGATTAAGAAAGGCAAAAAAATTAGCCGAAAACCATTTAATGAAGGATTCGTTTTTTTCATGATTAATTCAGTTTTTTAGTTTTTGGTGTTTCAGATTGAATTAGTTAAAAGCAGATTAATGATCATATATCTTCAAGTCGGACATTCAAGAAATGAGGATAAACAGATGACAAATTCTCAAATACAAAGTCCATTGAAAAATTGAAGTAAAATGTCACGAAATATACAAATTATATCCATTTGCCCATTGCCTAAAATATATTTTCATTCTGCCAAGGTCATTGTATGTGTAAGGTTGCTGTAAGCTTTGTGTAATGTTTCTGTATAATTTGTTACAGAAACATTACACAAGCCTTACATTAACCTTATTTAAGCTACGATGAAAACAATTGCCAAAAGGGAGTTGAAATGTAGCATTTTATTCCGGTAATTACTTCATCCTTCTTTTTATTTTATTGCATTACTTGTTTTAAAATTGACTGATACGTATAGTAACTTTGCTTTGGTATACGTTCCTGAGTTTTAAAATCGACATGAATAAGACCGAACCTTACCGAATATCCAAAAATCCATTCAAAATTATCCCAGCCGTTCCATACACAATACCCTTTGAGGTTTGCTCCATCTTTTTGGGCCTGTAAAGCCGATGCGATATGCCGACTGATATAATCTGAACGTAAACGATCATTTACTTTCCCATTGATAACTGCATCATCATTGTTATTAAAGTATGCACCGTTCTCTGTAATAATTGTTACCGGATTTCCATATTCATTTTTAATCCGCATAAGCAGGTTGTACAATTGGTCAGGTCTTACCGGGCCATTATTCATTTTTACAGAATCCGTACTATATGATTCGGTTATTTGAGAAAAAGCATTCTTCGATTTTTTAGTTTGAAACGGCAGTTCCCTTCTTAGTTCTTCAAAAAGTGCCAGTAGATAAGAGGCGATCAGAAATTTATCGATGCCTTTATCGTCTTCATAAATTGAAAGCAAACGGTTAAGAATGGCTTCAATGTGATTTTGTGTCACAATTGAAAGTTGAATTACGGGATTTGACTGAAACTGAAAAAAAGGAAAATTGTCGTTGAAGTAGTTTTTCGGTAAAAATTCAAAAATCTTCTCGTCGAAATGACAAAAAAAACCTTCTATATCGGCACTCATCATTTCATGTTGTGTTATCTGAAAGGCAGGTAAAAAGAACATTGAAGATTCGCCAAACTCATATGTATTTAACCCTTTGCTTCTTCTGGAGGTTCCTTTTTTTAAATACAGGAAATCACAGAGCGATTTGCGGTGTAAAGGTAGCGGAAAATTCAGTTCATTTACGACGCTCTCCAGGCGGTTAATATGAAAGAACAGGTGCCTGGTATTGGAAATGACAGGTTTCCAATCAAAAGTGTGTGAGTGGAAATCCGTCATGTCGGAGGGATTGAATATGGGTATCTTTTCAGCTCGCTTCATCGTTTGGCAGATGTTGTGTCTTTCGCAAAGGACTAAAAATAAACCGTAACCTGCTATTCTTTTACAAAAAGCACATTGTAATCCTCTTTTGAATTTACCATCCAGAAGGAGAAGACATTCAGATAATTCCAGAACGACTGGATCAGATCATCCGGTAATCCGAGTTTTGAAAGCACCTTAATATAGCATTGCAACCATACAATGCGGGCTTCGGGAGTAATTGAACCGACCGCATGTCGTTGAGCGAGCATGGGCCTGCCCCTGTTCTCGAGGTAATAGGTGGGACCTCCACAAATCTGAATAAAAAAGTCGGCGGAATTTTGTTTAGCTTTAATCAGCGCCTCTTCATTTCGCGGAAAGAGCTGCTTGATTTCGCTGTTAATCAATAAATCGTAATGATCACTTACCATTTTGCGAATTCCATCTTCTGTAAGTACTTTCAGAAATTCGGGTGATGGTATGGTAACCGGGGGGCGTTGCCTGTATTCAAACTGGCTGATTGAAAAATCCATTATTTCAGTTAAATTTCTAAGGTCATACGTTCTGTAGCCTTCATATAATATCTTGCAAAATTATCATCTGTCATATATTCATGCAATTTGAACTGCCATTTTTTGGTTCGTTCAGAAAGTAGAACGATGTTTTTATTATTCTCGTAATTTTCCTGATCAACCTTTTGAATCCTGATGACTTCGATAAATTCATCCATCCATTTCTCGTACTCATCCATAAAAGCCTGCTGCTCCGGACTGATATTCATATCCTTGTTTGTATCGATGATGTTTGCTGAGATCAATGATGACGCTGTTAAAGTTCCGCCAAGGGTGAATCCCAATCTACGCAAAAACCACCTTCTGTTATCTTCGTAACCGTCCATTTTTCTTTGTTTTTCGAATTATAACAACAGATACGATGATTTGGTTTCCCGTTAGTCCTTATTTAGACAATGCACGTTGCACCTAAATTGTATTCAAAGATAAATTGATTAGAGATTTGGTATAGAATTTACTGCCCATTTTTTATTCGGGCGATTGCTCATCTCAAAGATGATTTCTCCGCCATTTACAATATCTGCATGTGTAAAATAGCTGTTGTTTAACGGCTTCCCATTCATAGTAGCCGAACGGATGTAGATATTCTTTTCTGACAAGTTATTTGCCTTTATAATCAGATTTTTCCCGCCTCCAAGCTGAATAGTAGCTTGATTTATAGATGGTGAACCTATTGAGTATTGTCCTGAGCCAGGGCAAACAGGGTAAAATCCCATCGAAGAGAAGACATACCACGCAGACATTTGCCCGCAGTCGTCATTGCCGCACAGTCCATCTGGCTTGTTAAGGTACATTGTATTAACAATCTGATGAATGCGTTCCTGTGTTTTCCAGGGTTGTCCGGCCCAATTGTACATATAGGCTACATGGTGGCTGGGTTCATTCCCGTGTACATAGCAGCCAACCAAGCCTTCGCGTGTTATATCTTCTGTTTCGGCAAAGTATTTATCGGGCATATACATCGTAAAGAGTGAATCAAGGTGCCCGACAAACCGTTTGTTTCCGCCCATTTTGGCAATTAAAGTGTTTATATCCTGCGGAACATAGAGCGAATAATTCCATGCATTTCCTTCGATAAAGCCTTCATTGGCAGTGTGCATCGGGTCGAACGGTGATTTCCAGTTTCCTTTGCTGTCTTTAGCTCCGACAAAACCCGTTTTTTCATTAAACAGGATTTTCCAGTTGGAAGCGCGTTTTTCAAACTGATTGGCGATTTCGGTTTCACCCAGCGATTGGGCCATCCGAAAAATCGCCCAATCGTCATAGGCATATTCGAGTGTCATCGAGCTTCCTACTGCATTCGATTCAAAAGGGATATAACCTAAATCGATGTATTCGCCCAGGTTACCGTAACTCCGGTGATTTGCTGAAGCCACACAGGCAGCCAATGCACGTTTGCCATCAAATCCGCGAATACCGTTGATCCAGGCATCCGCAATCACAGATACGGCATGATAACCAATCATACACCAGTTTTCGTTTCCGAAATGACTCCAGACGGGTAATATTTTATGGACGCTCTGGTCGTAATGTGCCAGCATCGAATTGATCATATCTGATGCCTTTTCAGGTTGCGTCAGTACAAATAACGGGTGAAGTGCCCGGTAAGTATCCCATAAGGAAAACACCGAGTAGTTTACAAAACCATCTGCCTGGTGAATATTGTGATCGAGTCCGCGGTATTTCCCGTCGACGTCCATGTATTGAATTGGATTGATCAGGGTGTGATAGAGCGAAGTATAAAAGGTTATTTTTCTGTCGGGAGAAGCATCAATTTTGATCTTTCCCAGTTCATTCTGCCACTTGTTTTTGGCCTCTGCCCTGACGCTTTCAAAATCGAATTTTGGAATTTCAGCCTGAAGGTTTTTTAACGCCCCTTCGGTGCTGACAGCGGAAATTGCAAACTTGATCTTTATTTTTTCACCTTTCGCGGTTTCAAAATCAAAATGAGCCTTTAGTTTTTTACCCGCCATTTCGGGGAAATTATGCTCCTGATCGAATTTACGCCAAAACCCTTTATAAACAAGTTGCTCGTCGTTTTTGCCGCCATAGCTTTTGATTGGTTTCGAAAAAACCATCGCAAAATAGATGTAGTTAGTTCTTGCCCAGCCGCTTGTGATCCGGTATCCGGTTACCAAAGTATCATTCTCTACACGGATGTACGACCATAATACTTTTCCATCGTAATTATAAATACCGTGGTTCATATCGAGAATGATGTGTGCTGCATCACTTTCGGGAAACGTATATTGATGAAATCCAGTGTGTATTGAGGTTGTCAGTTCAGCCTTAATTTTATAATCATCAAGAATTACACTGTAATAGCCCGGTTCTGCTTTCTCAGTTTCATGTCTGAACCGTGAACGGTAACCACTTTCGGGTTCATCCGCTGTTCCCGGATTCAGGTGAATTTCACCCACGGTTGGCATAATCAGAAAGTCGGACAGATCGGAATGTCCTGTTCCACTCAGGTGAGTATGACTAAACCCGACGATTGTAGGGTCATTGTACTGGTATCCCGCACAATACCTGTAAACCTTGCCGTTGTATGCGCCATTCTCGGCATAAGGTATTGTATCTGTATCGGGGCTCAGTTGCACCATTCCGAAAGGAACACATGCCCCCGGAAAAACATGTCCCATCTCTTTTGTACCAATCAATGGATCGACATAATGCGTCAAATCTTCAGCAGGTTGTTGGGCAAATATTGGCAAAGTTCCCAGACATAAACAAGAAATAAGGAAAAGCTTTTTAAAATTAAAAGATCTCATATTGAATGTATTAATCATTCTAATTTATTTTATTGAATAGCTAAATTGTTAGCATCTCAGGTTGGAACTTCGTCAAAGGTAATTATAATGTTGAATTGACTTATTCCAATGAGAGCTAGTTGATGTTTCTTTCCCCCAACATGGCGATTTTTCAGTAAAACCGATTATTACCGGGGGAGATATTTAAGCCACTCTTCTTTCCTGAAACCTTCCAAGTACCTTCAGATAATTGTTTTGAGAATATTTCAGAAAATGCCTTGATGCGTATTTCACAATTCTAAAGAGTCATATCAATCACTCAAGTCAAAACATTAGAATACCAATATAATAGGATGGTTTTTAAAGTTAAAGGGCATTAGTCCCTCATCGAAGTTTGGTTTTATTTCGGAAACTTGAAATATTGTTTGGAAACTTTAATCAATCATTTATCTTTGAACTCAAATAACACGAATTAGTAAAAAAGTAATATCATGCCAGTTTCCCGTTTTAGTGTTTCATTGGAGGAGGAGCTTTTGACCGCTCTTGATCAGTATGTGACCGAGAATAATTTTTCGAACCGATCGCAGGCACTTCGCCAATTGATTGAGAAAAATCTTGTTGAGCAAAAATGGAAATGCGACAACCTGGTTGCCGGGGCTATTGTCATGGTGTATAGCAACCAGAAACCCGAAATCCGTACCCGCTCAGCTGAACTTCAATTACAATATAGGGAGGTGGTTATCGGTGTACAGCAGTTTACCTTGAGCGAACAAAATTGCATGGAAATTATTGCGGTTAAAGGAGCATCTCGTAGGCTGACCGAATTGTCGGACAAGATGATAGGAATTAAAGGTATTCAGCATGGTAAGCTGATCATGAGTAAAACGGAGTGATTTTCATTTACTCTAATGGTAACACGAAATCAACTATTAGTAACAATTATTCAATAAAATATGGACAAACTAAACAATGCCATCATAGAAAAACTCCATTTGCTTGAGAATTGGTTCGGGCAAAGAAAAGGCTCTCTTGTTGCGTTTTCCGGAGGAATTGACTCCTCTTTAGTCCTTTTTCTGGCCCGGAAATACCAGGGAGCAGGTAATGCAATTGGTGTAATCTCAAATTCCGAGAGTCTGAAGAATAAGGATTTCAACGTGGCGCAATCGTTTTGCGAAGAATTTAATATACAGCTCGTTGTGATTAAGACCAAAGAGCTTACCGATACCCGTTACAGCCAAAACCCAATCAACAGGTGCTTTTTTTGTAAAGATCACCTTTTTCAGGAACTCCAGGAATTGAAAACCCAATATCCCGGATTTGAAGTATTGAGTGGAACCAATTATGATGATTTGGGCGACTATCGGCCGGGTATCGACGCCGCACAAAAGAACCTGGTAATTTCTCCGCTGGTCGATTGCAAAATTACAAAAGAGGAGATCAGGGAGATCGCAAAACACTTCAATCTACCCAACTGGAACAAACCAGCCAGTCCATGCCTGAGTTCGCGCATCCCCTACAATCAGGATGTTACAGTATTGAAATTGAGGCAGATTGAGGCTGCTGAAGACCTTTTGAACGGACATGGTTTTGAGGATGTAAGGTTTCGTCATTTTGGAACCTATGGCAAAATTGAAGTTCAAAAAAAGGACATCGAAAAACTGCATGTAATTAAAGAGCTCCTGATCAGTGAAATCCAGAAACTGGGCATTCCCAAAATCGAAATTGATGAGGAGGGATTGGTTTCGGGAAAAATGAACAGGGCTATCCGAAGCGAGGACAAAAAAATTGAGCAAATATGAGAATTCTGTATTATGACTGTTTCGCCGGGATCAGCGGTGATATGAACCTTGGTGCCCTGATTGATTTAGGTGTCGATCCTGATTTTTTGATAGCAGAACTTCAGCGATTAAATATTGAAGGATTTCATCTTGAAATTCAAAAAGACATCCGGAGGGGAATTTCAGGGACTAAAGCTACCGTTGTTATTGAAAACCTGGAGAATGAAAAACACCGACATTTACGGCATGTTGAGGAACTGATCAATCAAAGCACGCTTTCGGAAAATGTCAAGATGATGTCGCTGAAAATATTCGACCTGATTGCTGTTGCGGAGGGTAAGGTTCATAATATAAGCAAAGAGCATGTTCATTTTCATGAAGTTGGCGCATTAGATTCGATAGCTGACATTGTTGGAGCCGCCATTTGCCTGGATTATCTGAAAGTAGACAAAGTGATATCTTCATCCATCCAACTGGGTGGTGGAATGGTAAAATGCGCACACGGTATCATGCCAGTTCCGGCACCGGCTACCACTGAAATTGTACAGAATGTTCCTGTCAGAACCGGGTTGGTTCAACATGAAGCAACAACACCAACTGGTGCTGCTATCCTGGTTGCGACCGTCGATGAATTTACTGATCAGATTGATTTCAAGATACAGAAAACCGGATATGGGATCGGCCAGCGCGATATTTCGGAGGTCCCCAATGTATTGAGGGTGTTTCTTTCAGAAAATGACAAAATGGATGAAAATACTACGCATGAAGATGCATGGATGATGGAATGTAATATTGACGATATGAATCCTGAATGGTATGATCATCTCTTCCGGAAACTATTTGAAGCAGGGGCAAGCGATGTTTTTCTGACTCCGATTATCATGAAAAAATCGAGACCGGCCAATACTTTGTCGGTGCTTTGTAACATCAGCATCAAACAAGAAATAAAGGCGATCATTTTCAAAAATAGCACCACGATTGGGCTTCGGGAATATTCAGTTAATAAGACGGTTTTGGAACGACAGGAACGTGTAATTGAAACTGAATTGGGCAAGGTCAACGTGAAATACAGCTATTATCAGGGTAAAGAAATCAGGTTTAAGCCTGAATCGGACGAATTGACCAGATTGGCATCCAGCAATGGTTTGAGCTTGAGTGAGGTAGAAAAAATCATCAATAAAAACTGCTGAAATGGATATTCGTGACATCCTCGAAAAATATAAAGATGGTGAAATTGAGCTTGTAGAAGCCTTGTCACATTTTACCAAACGGGGTATTGAGGAGATGGGTTTCGCTACGATTGATACTGATCGGTTGCATCGAACTGGTTTACCGGAGGTGATATACGCAGCCGGGAAAACGACCGAACAGGTCAGGTTAATCGCAGAAAGGATGTATACTAAAGGGATTGACATTCTGGCAACCCGGGCCAGTGAAGAAATTTATGAGGCGGTTAAAACGGTTGTGCCCGGTGCTGTATATAATTCATTGGCAAGAACGATCGTTTATAAGCACAAAGAGGAGGATTCAGGAAAAGGATATATTGCCGTTATTTCAGCGGGAACATCTGATCTTCCGGTTGCAGAAGAGGCCGTTGAAACAGCCAGGTTTTTAAATAATAAAGTGGAGGCAATTTATGATGTGGGTGTTGCCGGTATTCATCGTCTTTTCAACAAATGGGAGCTGATACGAAATGCAAGGGTAATTATTGTCGTTGCGGGAATGGAAGGGGCGTTAGCCAGCGTGGTTGGCGGGCTTGTAGATAAACCGGTGATAGGAGTGCCAACAAGTATCGGGTATGGTGCCAACTTCCAGGGATTATCCGCCTTGTTGTCGATGCTGAACAGTTGTGCCGCCGGTGTATCGGTTGTAAATATCGACAATGGTTTTGGAGCTGCCTGCCAGGCATCTTTGATTAACAAATTGTAGTATTTAACATGAATGAGATCATCTTGCTTTCGATTACCGCCGCATCGCTCGGGTTCATTCACACAGCGCTGGGACCAGATCATTACCTGCCATTTATTGTGTTGAGCAAAGCCCGAAACTGGAGCGTACCTAAGACAATGTGGATAACTTTCGTTTCCGGAGTTGGCCATGTGGGAGGTTCAGTTGTAATTGGTCTCGTAGGGATCGCATTGGGAATCAGTCTGAATAAACTGAAATTCATTGAAGGATTCAGGGGTGATATCGTTGCCTTACTGCTGATTTTTGTTGGCCTTTTTTATACGATTTACGGATATTATAAATTTCTGAAAAATGGAGGGCATCACCACTTACCGAATTTTCTGATCCCCGAAAATCTGCGTGAAATCAAGCACCAGGTTAGCCATGGATTGGAGGAAAAGGTTGATGAAACCAAATTAACCCCCTGGGTTTTATTTATCATTTTTGTCTTTGGTCCTTGTGAAGTCCTGATCCCGATGTTATTCATTCCGGCAGTTCAAAGAAGTAGCATTGGGATTACATCCGTTGCAATATTCTTTGGAATTACGACCATAACCACGATGATGTTCATTGTCTACCTGGGGCATTTAGGGTCTTCTTTCCTGAAATTTAAATCCAGGGAAAAATACATGCATCTGATCGCAGGTCTTGTCATTTTGGGCGCAGGACTTGGAATGCATTTTTTGGGATGGTGAGAAAATAAATTCATTCGAAGACCATTTAAGTACTCAAAATTAAATAATGTCGTATTTTAAAAGCCGAATTAGGGGCTTATAATTCCAATTCCCAATCACACATTATGCGACATATACAATAAAGAGTGATATGGACATGGTATAGTGAAGGTATGGTGAAAATCCATATAAAGTGGTATATCATTTTATTTAGTAAATAATGCGACATTATTTGATCGCATTACTTAAGTGTAACCCATTTTCAGACGCCATTTCTTTTTATAAGTAATTAACTGATAACCAATACCAATTCCCCCCCCCCACACAGATGTATACAGATGTAAATTTGTGGAGTGCCATATTTGAATATCAGCTACTTACAGAATGCAAATCAAGAAACAGACTGTTTTTGCCTTGAAAAATCTGCATTTTCATACGTAAATAATTTGATTATTAAAGGTCGTATGGAATAGACATGGTGATATTTTCATTTCGGTTTATGATTTTTCAATCATGGCTATTTCAACTGATTTTTTTGTCATTTTATTGAAAAGGCTGCAAGTTGGGTTTAGATGATTTATGCAAAAGAACCACCCGCTTGTAAAAACGAGTGATTCTTCAATTTTCAGGTATTTTTCTTATTTGAACCTGGTGTTCAACTAACCACCCAGCTCTTTCATTAATGCACAAACTAATTCAAAAGGATCTTAAGATTTGTTTTTTATCACGGATGTTTCTACTGGTAATTAGCCCAATTCAACGATAATCGAGTGTGTCGTTCCTTCTTTGAATATTGGTAAAATGTTTGATACATGAAGGTTCCCATCGATGGTGACTTTCGCCACGCCTTTACTTACATGATTTGCGTTCTCCACCTTGATATTGTAAGTTGCTCCCCTGAATTTACGGGTAATTTCAAAACCATCCCATTTAGCCGGAATACAAGGGTTGATTTTCAATCCGTCATAATCGGGTTGAATCCCTAAGATAAACTGACTGATGGCATAGAAATTCCACGAAGCGGTTCCGGTTAACCACGAGTTTTTAGCTTCACCGGGTTTGAAAGAATCTTTACCAGCTACCATTTGTGCATACACGTAAGGTTCGGTTTTATGCAATTCGCTGATGTCTTCGAGGTACGACGGACAAATTTTCTTATAGTAATCCCATGCCTGGTCACCACGGCCAATTTCTGTTTCACCAATAATGATCCATGGATTGTTGTGGCAGAAAACACCTGCATTTTCCTTGTAACCTGCCGGATAGCTCGAAATCTCGCCGTACTCGATGTAGTATTTGGTGAATGCCGGATTGTTCAACACAATTCCAAACTCCGAATCCAGTCTTTCTTTTACAGAGTCAAGTGCCTGTACACAAAGACCTTCTTCTTTTCCAATGCCCGCCATCGTACACATTCCGTTCGATTCGATAAAGATCTTGCCTTCTTCGTTCTCGTTGCTTCCAATTTTATGTCCGTAATAGTCGTAAGCGCGGATAAACCATTCACCATCCCAACCATGTTGTTTGACCGCATCGATCATCTTGTCGACTGCATTTTGAGCGCGGACAGCTTCTGTCGTTTTTCCAAGTTTTTTGCAAAGATCAACATAGTCGCGTCCATAGATTACAAACAAACCGGCAATCATGAGCGATTCTGCTTTGGTCCCTTCGGATTTGTTTTCGGTGGTCTGGAACGACTCGTTAGGATCATTTGAGAAGCAGTTCAGGTTTAAACAATCGTTCCAGTCAGCACGGCCAATCAAAGGCAATCCGTGTGGTCCGAGGTTATTTACCACATGGTCGAACGACACTGAAAGGTGATCGAACAATGTTTTTGCCACACTCATATCGTTGTCGAATGGTACCATTTCATCCAAAATAGTGAAATCACCCGATTCTTTGATGTAGCTGATAGTTCCGAGGATCAGCCACATCGGGTCGTCATTAAAACCGCCACCAATATCGTTGTTCCCTTTTTTTGTTAACGGTTGATATTGGTGATAACAACCTCCATCCTGAAACTGGGTCGAAGCGATGTCGATGATGCGTTCGCGGGCACGTTCCGGTATTTGATGTACAAAGCCAATTAAATCCTGGTTTGAATCACGGAAACCCATTCCACGACCAATTCCACTTTCGAAATATGAAGCTGAACGCGAAAAGCAGAAAGTAATCATACACTGGTATTGATTCCAGATGTTCACCATGCGGTCGAGTTTATCGTCGCCCGAGTTTACGTTGTAAATACTCAGCAAATTATCCCAGTAAGTACGCAATTCAGCAAATGAGGCATCAACTTTAGCCGCAGTATCAAATCTGGCAATGGTCGCTTTGGCTTTTGTTTTATTGATGATGTTTTTCGATTCCCATTTCTCATTTTCGGCATTCTCGACATATCCTAAAACGAACACAAAATCTTTCGATTCGCCGGGTTGAAGTTCTACCTCGATACAATGTGATGCAATCGGTGACCAACCATGAGCTACTGTATTTGTTGGATTTCCTTCGGCAACAACTTGTGGTTCTTCGAAACCGTTGTAAAGTCCGAAGAATGTTTCCCGATCGGTGTCGAATCCTTTAATTGGTACATTTACAGAATAATAGGCGTAATGATCACGGCGCTCTTTGTATTCAGTTTTGTGATAAATCACAGAACCTTCAATTTCAACTTCACCGGTAGAGAAGTTACGTTGGAAGTTTTCCATGTCGGCTGCTGCATTCCACAAACACCATTCAGTAAACGAGAAAATTTTCAGTTTTTTTACGTCAGAAGAATTGTTTGTAAGGGTAAGTTTCTGAACTTCAGCCCAGGTTTTCAATGGAACAAAGAAAAGTGCTTTTGCCGAAACTCCATTTTTCACCCCTTCAATCGAGGTATAATTCATGCCATGGCGGCATTCGTATTTGTCTAAAGGTGTTTTACATGGTTTCCACCCCGGCGACCAGGTGGTTTCTTCATCCTTGATGTAGAAATAACGACCACCGCTGTCCATTGGTACGTTGTTGTAACGATAGCGCGTAAGACGACGGAATTTTGCATCTTTATAGAAAGAGTATCCGCCTGCGGTGTTTGAAATTAATGAAAAAAAATCTTCGTTTCCAAGGTAGTTGATCCATGGCCATGGAGTTTGTGGGTTGGTGATCACATACTCCCGGTTCTTATCGTCAAAATGTCCGAACTTCATATTTTTGAATGTTATATTTAATTCTTATACTTCTATCAGGCAAGCTCTTTAGCTCTCCGGTTATTCAATTCAAGGGTGATGTTATCCATTTTCGTTTGATCTAAAGGATAAAGTGACATAACTGCTGCAGTAATGATTGCAACGATTGTAGGAATCCAACTCATCAGCATAATGATTCCCGGAACTGCGCCCTGAATTGAAACTGCATCCTGACCGTTGTAGTGAAAGGCGGCAAGCACGAATCCGATAATTGCACCGGCAATTCCTCCCCCAAATTTCGTAGCAAAAGAACCAGCCGAATAGATGAGCCCTGTGGCCCTTCGCCCGTTCTTAAATTCTGAATAGTCAGCCGCGTCGCCAAGCATGGCAAAGAACAGGGTTGGGAATACGGCGGCTCCAAACTCGGAGATGATTCCGATGGTGAAAATGCCAATTGTATCTCCGGGACCGCAAAATACAAATAATGAATTAACAACACCCGAAAAAATCAAGGCTCCAATAAACAAATTACGCTTTCCATATTTTTTACCTAATGGAGAAGTAATCATCGCACCCGCGATTGAAGCCAACATTAATCCTATCATGAAAGAAGCGGCCAATAATTGATTGTGCAAATAGTGGCTAAAATAAATGACCACTATTCCCTGTTTAATCGAGTTGTAAACGTTGAAAAGTATTCCAATGAACAGAAGTATAATCCATGGTCTGTTTCTGATGAGGTCTTTCAAATCTTTTCCCAAATTTGTTTTCTGATCCTTGGGAGGTTGGACACGTTCCTTTGTAGTAGCAAATGTCACCATCAGAAAGAGGGATAAGAAAAAAGACATAATATAAATTGCAGAGCTATAGCCTCTCTTCTGGTCGATAATGCTAATGCTTTTTGGTTCAAGGCTTTCTTCACCTGATACGATAAATGAATAATTTTTATCGGCTTCCATCGAAAAACTTTTACCAACCGTAGGCACATTGTTTTTGTCTGTAACCGAAGCGTCGGCCCAGTTAAACAGGGCTATTCCATCTTTGGTTTTGATGTTTACATTTTTAATGTTTTCATGTGTTGATACGGTGACTTCGTATTTTTTCGCGTCCAGCTTTTCAACATTTATCTTGGGATTAATATTTCCAAAAGATGCAACTAAAAACAGCAAAGCACCCTGAACCACCATGCCACCTGTGAAAGCACCTACCATACGATACGAACCCAGACTTGTGCGTTCTTTATCATCGGGGGTCATTACAGCCATTAGTGCTCCATAAGGGATATTATTTGCTGTATAAATCAGGAAAAACAACAGGTAGGTGGCATAGGCATAAATTACTTTACCCGAAGGACCCAGGTTTGGTGTTGTAAATAGCATCGATAATGATATTCCCAAAGGAATGGCTGTCCATAATATCCAGGGACGGAATTTGCCATATTTAGAATTTGTTCTGTCACATACAATACCCATCAAAATATCGATAATTCCATCACCGAAACGGGCAATCAGAAAAAGTACCCCGACTACAGCGGGATTCAGTCCAAATACATCAGTATAAAATATGAATAAAAATGTAGCGACACCCCGCCATGCAATGTTTGCCGCTCCATCTCCCAGTGCATAACCTACTTTCTCGGAAAATTTTAGTTTTTGATTGATTAAATTCATGACAATTAGAATAGTGTTTTAAAAATTAGCGTTTCGTTATAAATCTAAAATTTATGTTTGGTCTTAATTTTATTTCTTTCCATCATTTCAGGTGTCCATTTTTCAAATTTTGCCTGAGATCGAATGTAATTTGCTTAATCAAAACACCTTTTGCATCGAAATCAAACATCATTGCCGACTTATTATCAATCTAATTAATAACTTGCAGACCAAGCGAAGAATCAGCGTATATCGCAAAATATTTCTTTGATTTCCTATTTTTGTTTTTAATAAGGTCGAAACCGCGAATAAAATTAGGCATTCCACATCTTGTATCGGGCAAATGAAAATATCTGTTTAGCTTTTGAAAATACGGAAGTAAAGATAGGTTTTGAAATAATTTTGCTCCTCATGCAGATTTTCAAATAGTAATGGTTTTTTATCCTAATTTTATAATTGCACCAGAAGAAAGGATATAATCATGGATGAGTTTTATGAAAAATTATCAAAGGAGGCAGAATGTTGTATTAATTTCCTTGATGTTGAATGTCCTCGCCTCGTAGTTCCCTGGCATTTTCATCCTGAAACGGAGCTAATGTATATCGCAAAAGCATGTGGAATCCGTTTTGTTGGCGACCATTCTGAGTCATTTGGGGATGGTGAAATTTGTCTTATTGGATCAAACTTGCCACATGTATGGAGAAGTGATCCGATATACATGGAAAATATTCCGGGGCTTACTGCCCACGTCCAGGTTGTCCATTTTAATGATGCAATATTTAAGGGACCTTTGGCAATTTTACCCGAAATGCAAGGTATTAATCATCTCCTTTTCGAATCGCAGTACGGGATTAAATTCTTCGGATCAGCAAGAGAGAATATTGAAATTCAGATGAAAGAATTTGTCAGCACAACAGGTATTGAAAAATTAATACGGCTGATAAAAATTCTTGATTTCATGTCCAAAACGGACGAAAAGCAGTTACTGGCCAGCACAGGGTATTCAAAAATCAGAAAATCAACTGATTTCGACCGCTTTGATAAGGCTCACCGATTTATGATCGATAATTTTCAGGAAAACATAAAACTTGAAACAGTTTCTGCATTAATTGGCATGACACCGACATCATTTTGCAGGTATTTTAAAAAGCATACGAACAAATCATTCCATACGGTTTTAAATGAAATAAGAATAGGCCATGCCTGTAAATTATTGATAGAAAACAAAGTGAATATTTCAGGCGTTTGTTACGATAGTGGGTTCAGCAATGTTTCAAACTTCAACGAGCAATTTAAAAAGATAAAAGGAATCTCTCCAAGCCAATATATAAAGATCAGGCAAAAATCATTCTGATCTAACAAAATGGTTTTCTTAGTTAGATTCATTTTTCTATTCTGACAAATACAGCGATATCCGCTTCATTTTATAATTCTCATTAAAGGAGGAAAATCAGTTCTTATATCACTCACTCCAATTCCCAATAAGCACTCTTTCACCGGCCAATTTACGGTGTACGGAATCACATTTTCAATATCGACATTGGTGATCTGCTACCCTAAAATTCCCCTATTGTGAATGATTCCTGCTCATTTGGAATTGAAAGTTTTAACTGTATTTATACACTGGCCGAACGTTTATTATTTGTCGTATTCAGCTTTCTTTCTCTTGTAATAATCCTGAAGCACAAAAAAAGCTTTCTTTTTATCGCCGGTTTCTGAAATTAAGCCCTTACGGTTCCATCCATCCTGAATGTCAGGAAGGAGTCGGCGAGGGGAACGGAAGTCAGCCAGAATCCAGGGAGTCATTCCGCGCAGTTGCGGAATCTTATCAAGCATTTTGACGGATTCCGTAAGCAATTCTTCCTGGTATTCTTCTGTCCAGCGGGCCTCTTTCGAACCATGATTTCCCTGTAAAGCATCACCTCCAAATTCGGAAACCATAACCGGTTTATCGAACTTAATCTCAAAATCAGCTGTTTTGCATTTTTCCGTCAGGCCATCGTACCAACCAATGTATTCGTTAAAACTAATAATGTCGACATATTCCTGCAATGGGTCTTCGACAACCTGGGTATTTGCAAACCCTTCTTTGGAACGTCTTTCCAAAGCGGCACTGACCAAACGAACCTGATCAAGCTGGCGGGTGGATTCGATCATTCGTTTGATGAAGTCGGTGCGATCAGCCGAAACCGGGGTTTCGTTGGCCATCGACCAGATGATGACAGATGCACGGTTCTTATCGCGCGTTACCATATCAGTCAGCTGGTTATGAGCATTCTTGTATGTATCAGGGTTTTTCCATTGAATGGTCCAGTAAACAGGGACTTCAGACCAGACCATGATGCCCAGTTCGTCGGCTACGCGGGCCATATTTTCATTATGAGGATAATGGGCCAGGCGCACAAAATTACATCCCAGTTCTTTCGCCCATCCAAGAAGCATTCGGGCATCTTCTTTCGAATAGGCGCGACCACCGCGGATTCCATTCTCCTCGTGAATACAGATCCCACGTAAAAATACAGGTTTCCCGTTTACTAAAATCTCTGTTCCTTTGGTCTGGAGTGTTCTGAAACCAATTTTATCGGTGAGCACGTTGTTATTGTGGATTAATTTCACCTCATACAAGTTGGGATTTTCGGGTGACCAAAACTTCAGGTTTTTTGCTGTTATCGTAGTTTTCGCTTTGCCTTCGCTGTCGGTCGTGCAGGTCGCCCTGATATTTGCTTCGGGTATTTCAAGTGTAACAGGTTGATTTGCTTTCTTATCTCCGTTTAATATTACTGAAACTTCGATCGTATTCTTATCATTCTTTGCTAACTGGACGTAATAATCCTGAATAAACGTATTGGCGACCTCAACGATTTTTACATCACGGGTGAGTCCGCCATAATTCCACCAGTCGGTGTTAATGGTAGGCACTTTTTCGAGTCCACGCGTGTTGTCAACTTTTACAATTACAAAATTTCCTTTCGCGTTAAGTTTGCCGGTGACCTCAAAATTGAATGGTGTGAATCCGCCGATGTGTTTGCCTAGTTTTTTACCATTCAGGTAGACATCGGCCTCGTAATTGGCAGCGCCAAAGTATATAAACTGTCGGGTATTTGCCCCTGGCGCCGGGTAGTCGAAGTTTTTGTAATACCAGACCGAACCCTCGTAATAAAAGAGTTTCTCCTTTTGTGAGTTCCAGTCGCGGGGAACCAGGATATTGTCGGATTTGTCAAAATCATATTCGACCCGTTCCGTCTGATCTTTTGGCTTGTAACCCAAAAACAGTGATTCTGCATTGCTCGGATTAGCCATTTGATCCCTGACATCGCGCCTGTAATCGTAATAGCCTGTCTGGTATGGATCGACAACATATTTCCATATACCATTCAATGTCAGAGCAGACCGGTTCTCGATGTTGGTAATTTGAGGTTCCTGGCCAAATAAAAGGATGTTTGTAAAAAGCAGAATGAAGGCAAATACTCCCGCGAATGTAAATCGTTTCATTTTTAAGTTTATGTGTAGTTTATTAATTATTCTTTCAATTTGAATTCAAGATAATCGTAATTCATATTTCCATTCGCAACAGTTTTCAATGTGAGAATATGAATCCCCTTTTTAAGTTTCACGTTTGTCAAAGAATCGATGCGGTTCCAGTGATGCCACTGCCTCCATGCGATGGGTTCCTTGTCGTTTCGGGTGGAAGGGATTTTTAGTTCTGATGTGAGTTGCTTTCCATCAAGAACCAATGCAATGCCTCCATCTCCACTTGCTGTATACATGATTCCAACATCGTAGGTCCCTGTTTTTGTCGCTTTAACGGTATAATTCAGCCATTCTCCGGGTGTTGTCCACCCAACATAGAGTTGATCCATAATAGGTTCGATAATATTGAATGGATTATTATCGATTGCCGGAACACGAAATTTGGTGTATGATATATCAACGCCTTCATTCATCCTGAATTCATTGAGGAACGTTCCATTTACAGGATTGAGCTTGCCGCTCCCGTTATTTATTGCATCAGTATCGTGATAGGCAATTCCTTCACCTCCCTGATCATAAAGCTCACATTGTATTTTGCCGGGAATTTGCTGAATACTGTCTTTCCATGCACTTCCTTTATACTTATTATGTGAGAAGGCCTGAAATCCGACTACAATCAAAAGAATCGTAACGGATAGAAACGGTGATGAATTTTTAATGTTTGTTTTCATAGGGCTGTATTTGAGCTGATTACTTTATATCTTCCACTCATGGAATATTCTGCAATACCGACAAGCCAGTAGCCGGCAGATAATTTGTCGAAAGTACTACATTTTATTTCTGATTGAAATCCTGCATATGGATGTCAATTGCAAAAATAATTGGTTTTGGCTGAGTTATTTGTGAGATAGTAATTGACCAGCGACCCAACATAGAAGGGGATGTAAAAACCAGGTAATCAATCCTCGCAACTTCTAACAAAGTAACAGAATGATTTCGTTTTCATTAATAATTAAAATTCTGAGGTTCGCCGCAAAGTTTTCTGCCATTGAGAATCCCATTACGATAGATCTGGCATATGGCATCTTTATGACTATTCTCAATGATTTCCGCTGTGGTTTTATTTCCGGAGATGCCCAGAGCCCTCCTTAACAAGTACTCTTCGTATGCCGAATCCAACGCTTCGGCAGTTTTGGTTGCCTTGTATTTATTTGCTGCATGAAGAATCGCTTCGTCCCATCGAACATAGCTGGACATGTAAACGGGCCTGTCGGCATTTAATAAAGTATCGACAGCAAGGGATATGTCGTCGTCCGAACGACTATTGTTCTTTTTACTCACAAAATCGTAATATTTAAAGAGCTCAATAAAGTAGGCATCTGTTTCGCAAGCATTGACAAATTTAGTTAGTTCTTCCCCGAATCCAAAGAGGTAAGGTCGTTGTTCAACAGGAGCGGCCGCCGTTGCCGAAAGGTTATCTCTTTGGGCTGCTTTTCTGCTACAATCCATATAGTATTCTTCTTTAGCTCCTTTGATGTTCGGTAGTATTAAAAGCGCACCTGTACCCATTCTCATATCGTAAAAGTCGTACCATGCAGGCATATCTTCAGGAAGACCATTTTCGTCTTTTTCCATAATGGAGTCGTAATCCTGCAACGAGGTATAAGAATGCCCCATCATTTCATCGTAATCATTTGAATGCAATAAAAAATCCTTCAAAATATCCACTTCATACTCCTCAATGGGAGCAACAAAAGGACAAGAAGCGATGTTTGATCCCCAGAACTCAAAGTCATAAGCAACATCGATACCCTTGATATCCAGTTTACCTGCTCTCCAAAGTAGTTGCATATTAAACAATTTTTTTTGAAGAATATTCTCAAGCATATCTTCAGCTCTATTATGAAACCCAAGTTCCAGGGTTTCATTTTCATTGTACATCCGTTCGTAATAATCATACAATTGTGCAAGCGATACTTTTTGACTTACAAAGGACTTTATAAAAGAGCTAATAGAGCCAGGGTTAAATTTTTCAAAATATTTCTTGGCCGTTTCAGAATTGGTAATTTCGTCGTAAAATTGTTGTTCAAGCTTTTTAAAGAATTTGGTTTTTTCATTCGCATCGGCCGGAACCCGCTCTTTGTTATAAATAAAATCGTCGAAGTTAATCATGGCTCAATTTTTTAGAATTGTGGTTTCTATTTACTTCTGAATAGATTATTCAAACAAATATAGCAGTAATTCATTCCCAATAAAAATAGGAGGTGAATTTTTTTTCTTTTAATAGTACCGAAATTAACGTGGAAAATTTGGGGCTGACAGGACAATATAAGACGTTAAAATTTATCGGCTTTGAATATCCGAATCCCTATCGAGTTCTTGTCTTATGTTTAATTAAGTTGTTGGTTCAATCCAAAAGATACTCATTTTACCATGAAAACGGCTTTCTGATCCTTTGCTCATCCTTTGCTCATCCTTCGCTGTTCGTTCGTTCACCATTCGGGACACTAAATATTGGATCAGGCTACTTTTCGTAATACGATTTATTTTGCCATATAAAATGTCACTTCCAGAAATGAAGTATTACGAAAATTGTTACTTCAGAGTGATAGACGATAATTCAGATTTTGGTTATTCTTCGCCACAGATTCCAGATTAAGTTCAATTCAGGCAAATATGGGGGTAAGAAGCAAATCAATACTTACCGCCGATTTTTGAAATATTCAAATATAGGGCCTAGGAAACGTAGGAACTTTCTTATTGTTTCTATGGTGTCTTTAGTTTTTAACGTTCAGTAGAACAAGCTGTTAATATGGTTTTCCTGCTTTCCATAGTTTCTATGGTTCCTATTGTTTCTGTATTGCTATAATCCTGTGGTTCATGTGGTTATTATGGTTCATGCGGTTTCTGTAGTTTTCCTACGGTTTTCCTACGGTTCTTAATGTTTCTGTGGTTTAAAATGTTTCTATATTGCTGTGTGTTATGTGGTTAATGTAGTTGTTGTGGTTTCTTTGTAAGCATTCGGTGAAGTTCGTCTTGATTTCCTGAAAAATCGGGATTCTACTTTCAAAGTTATTCTAAAAAGTTTGGAGAACTTTGAGAGACTTAAGAGTGGGATTGGTTACAATTTTGGTTTTGCAACTTAAAGTTGTTCGGTAGTAGTTCTGCCAGGTCTTTGCTGTAATCGTTGTCGTATTTATGGACGTTGTTCAAAAAGAAGACCAGCCAGTCACGGAAGT
>Ga0118677_10000499_pt1 | contig 86458 bp, 144 predicted proteins | sample AliMusrvi5mmetaG_FD_86154 | JGI IMG/M metagenome (GOLD analysis project Ga0118677, IMG submission 86154)
AGGCAAATGTTCCGTATGCCTCCACCCACCACCGATCCGAAGGCACACTGTTCGCTAAATCAATGGTCAGAAGATAGCCTGTATCATTACGAGTGCGATTATCTCGGTAAATGGGTGCGTTATAGAGTAGAGAGAAATTGGAAGCCTATACCAGTGGCACCGTTGAAGCCTGTGGTGCCGGTACCGCAAACTCAAATCGGAAAGAAAGCCAAATAAATTGACAAAAATGCCTTTGGCATGATAAAATGAACCATGGCTAGATCTAAATCACTTGAAAATGCAACTATTGAAGAGTTGAGAGCTGCACTTGAACGCAAGGAAGCTCTCAGCGCGAGGCCTGAACCGACAGCAACTCCTGACTGGCCTAAGTTTAAAAAGGCCGTAATTGTTATGATCGATGAAGCTGTTAAAAATGGCCGCGCTGACGACGACATCGATCATTGGATGTTTGAGGCGGCAATTAATGCTGTTTACGGCGAGAACAAAGATGCCTTTTACAGCTGGTACAGCGAAACCATCGGAAGCTAGCATGACGAAATATTTTCAAGTCAGTCGTCACGTTATGTCCCCATATTCCCAAAGATTTTCATGGGACGAGCTTGAAAAAGACCCAACCATTCCCACGCTGTCGTTGGCCAAGCTGAAAATCGGTGAAACACATTGGGACAGCGACCAGGAATGGTCATACCGAAGGCTTGCTGAAGAAAAAAAGAAAGAGCTGCCTCGTGGTGAAATGATTGACATCGGGGCTTACTATCACACACTATGACCAAAAAACACAAAATTAAAATGTGGGTGGTTGGCATGATCACGCTGGTGATGGTGGAAACTCTAATCTGTTTGGCATGCCATTACATCGGTTTATTCTAACATGGGAAAGCTAACCTTCCATGAAGAATTGCAGCGTGCAGCGGATTTGGCAAACTCTCCCATACGCTCCGGAGTGGGTTTATGGGAAGTGATAAGGGAGCTTTTTAAGTCAATGAGGAAAAACAAATGATTCCAGCACTGTTCTTGGCACTGCAGCTTTCACAGACCCCACAAAGAAATACGCAGAATATGCCCTGCCTCCCCACCAGTGACGATACCACTGAATGTGATGTGTTTTCTGGCAATGTGTATTCTGCACATTCACGTGTTATCGACCGGCATAAAATGCCTACCGATTATCCTTTTCTTAATCAGCCTTTGAAGAAAAGGTCCAAATTCTCCAGGTTTATCCTCAAGCTTCACTTTTGGGGGAAACCATAATGGTTCGTAGAATGGGAGAGCTGATAGGTCAGCTCAAGGTCAACAGGCTCAGTGACGATGAAGCTCAAGAGCTTTATTTTGATATACAAAAGCTCATGGATTTGTGTGACGAGGGCGACATGGAAGATATGTTTGGTACAGAGGGTTGGCGGCATCGTATAGGATGGGATGAATAATGACAAAGACCATGAAAGTTGCTATTTTAGTCGATTTGATGGGATCTGGTGCTCAATCGGCTGAAGACGAGGTTAAAGAGCACAAGAAAAAATTCCGGCAGTTGCTCAAACCTGCGAAATCACAATTTTACCAGATTTATTCTTTCTACGCTGACAACATTCAACCAGGCACAAATCTTGTTCTGTTTGATTTCGGCGGTATGATGCCTGGAAGTGATGACCTGGTAACCAGCAATTGCCGTGAAGTCATTAAATGGGCGCAGGACAACCCATCATCGCTCGTGATGGTGATGTCCAGCTTTACATACAGCCGTTATCTCAAGCTGGAAATGGAAGATTTGGGATTACGAGAGCTGCCTAATATTGTCAGCTATTACGATAACCTGGACGACCCATTTCCCCAGTGGTTCCATGATCTGTACGGGCCGCGTTCAACAGTTTCACCGGAAATAATTGGCCTATTACAACGACCCGCATGTTTTCGCAATAAGTCTTGACAAAGCGGTTTAATGTGTGGTAGAATAGTTGTATGACCACAACACAAAGAATCGAAAACGGTAAAGCCGAAACTTATATTGTGTGCGATGATTGTAAGGATGTTCCTGACCACATAGTTAAGTGGAAGAAAATGTGGCGTTGCAGAAGTTGTGATGAAAAGAGAAGGCGGTTGGAGATTGAAGCAGAAGGAACCACCATTGAAGAAGGTGATGACTGCTGCACTTGCCAAGGATGCCTATTCGGTGTTGGGCAAACAAACCTATACACCGTCAATAACTATGGGCCATATCATCGAAATTGCGCCATTGCAAACTCCACACGGACTCCCCACAGCAAGCGCCGTCCAGGCGTGGTTCGTTTTGCTCCACCAGAAGAATGGGGATTCGTGGATGCGAAGCTTTTCATGAAGTTGGGTAAGAAGATTAGTGTGGCGGTGCAATAATGCCCTTCCTTGAGGCTCTGAGGCCATTTCCTTTGATTAATAGCACCCTTCCGGCACTCCGGTTCTTCGAGCCTAACATGAAGTTTTTAAACTGGGTTAAAAGGTATCACCGACATCACGAAATCTATGATGTCGGTGCTGGTTGTGGTCATGTAGCACATGCTCTTTACGAGCGTAGCGCAGTGGACCGTGTCATAGCATTGGATGTGATACACCGAGACAAAATGGAATATCACATCCAAATAGGTGACGGTACTATTTACCCATACTCCGAAGGGTCACTCGTAATGTTGGCCCGTCCATGCCACGGTGTTTTTGTGGAAAATGTCGTTGCTCAAGCAACAAGATGCAAAGCCAATTATGTTTGGTATATTGGTTTGGATAAAAATGTTGAACGTGATCTGGGAGACTTTTTGCCGTTTTTCAAGTGCAAACTAACCGGCATCGGTGAGGACAATGAAAAGCTGTGGCAAATGTCAGTCAACGCGCAACGCAAAAAGTTAAACGCCATTGCACAGGAGATGTTATGAACTGGGATGAAATGGAAAACGAAGAAAAATTGAATCTGATAATGAGACAAGTGTATTTGAAGATGGAGGGGTTCTGATGTACGTTTATCAGAAGTATATCGGTGGTGGCGCAAACTTTTATTGTTTCGCAGAAAACGACGAAGCCTTTTGGCAAGAGTTTTACAAATGGCTAAATGAAAGTAACTGGTGCAAAACAGCCGTGCAGTCCAGGGCAATGTACAACTCATTGCGAAACAATAAAAGTTTTGGCCGTGCGGAAGTTGCTCCTGGCCAATTTAGATTTGTAGACAGTACAAAAACGATTTAACCCATCCCTTGACACCAAATATTCTGGTGTGGTAAAATGGTTTTATGAAGGACCCAACTACCACACAATTGGAAGCACTCCGCCAGTACGCCAATGAAAATGGCCGTACTTGGAAGAGCAAGCTAAATACAGAGTGGATGAACGGAACGTGCGATAGCAACGTTCTGATGTCGGTACGCAACCAGCTTGGGCCGACTTGGTTAACCAAATTTAAGCTGGTGCCAACGGCGTACACCAAAAATGAAATCGTCAGCCACACTGACGCGCTGAATGCCCTCTACGCGGCAATTCCCGATAGCACACGGGATTTGTTCACGGAAGAATATGACATGGTGCGGCGATTTATTCTCAACACGCCATCCGAAAACCAAAAAATGTATCTTGAAGAGTGGGATGCGCCACCCTGCATGATGAAGTGGTAAAATAACAGAAAGAAGAAAAGGGAAAAGGGAAATGAAAACTAAATTGAGTTGTGTATTAGCATTGATGTTTCTGACGGCGATGTTTGCCAATGCAACGAGCGTTACGTTTAACAGTCTGCCACAGTATACAGCTGACGGTTATTACGTGGGCTATTCCGGGGCGACAGTTGATGGTCAGGCTTTGAATCTTTTGTGTGATGATTTCAGCCACACCACAAACATCCCGAGTGGACCGTTTACTTACAACGTTGAGACTTTGAACAACCTGACCGGCGCACGATTCGGCACGGTAAACACTCGATTGGTCCTGTACGAGACGGCGGCAATTCTGCTGTGGAATTTTGACAGTATCTTGAACCCGACAACATCACAAGCAGAGATTTACCAGTTCGCTATCTGGGATTTGATGACGCCTTCCACACCGGCAATTCCAAGTCAAGCGGCGGTCCAAGCACTGATTACTGGTGCTCAAGCTACAGTGGCAAGCGGTGGTATCACGAGTGCATACAATAAGCTCAGGATTCTCACACCTATAGGAGCATCAGACACAAACCAAGAAATGTTGGCGTTGACATCCAATACTTACGGAAGTTCAACGCCAGAACCAACATCGTTCGCGATGATCGGGATTGGTTTGGTGGTTCTGGGAATGCGGCGTAGGAGCTAAATAGCTTTGGTTTGCGAAACGCGGGGTCCGGAATGGGTTAGCCCACCGGACCCCGAACTGTATTAGACGCCTTTAGCGGCATTTCTGGCGGCGATCATGTCAGCAATTCTACCACACTTACAGGCTGCACCACCCCATGAGGGGCAATTAGGACGGCATTCTAGCTCTTTTTCCGTAGATGCCGACATTCCCGATGTTGTAGACGATGTTGTAGACATTCCTGGTAGTGCCTTTACTGGACGGTTGGAAATACGGGGGTTACCACCAGACCTGTTCCATCCCTCTTCCATTTCTTCCTCATCTTCATCGTCGTAATCATCATCATCGTCGTAATCATCATCATCGGCCAGATCATCGATCAGCCGTTCAGAATCCAGTTTACATTTGGCAGTGACGTCCTTTTCGTCTCCCTCGTTTCCATATCCGTAGTCCATAACTTTAACGTTGCCATCAACGATATCGTCTAAAAGAGACATCAATTGGTGTGCGTCGTCTCTAATATGGCCAAATTGAGGGTGGTTTTCGTAAGAGCCACGGACATGCGGGTCATTTCCACTTACATCTTGCCCGAAGTGGCTTATTTGGAATGACATGTCTTTTTCCCGGCCTTTAATCCAAATAAAATCTTTGCCAGTATACTTGTCAACCCAGGCTTTGACATCCGGGTTTGTTTTAGCTTCTTTAAGCAAACCAGAGGCGACTTGTTTCTTGGCTTCGTTAATTCTGGTGCTGGCAACCACATTCAGTTTGTTGGCGATGGCTGCGATGATATCAGACGTAGGCTTCTTCATATTCATACCAGTATTTAGATTCCGATGATTGACCACAAAGGACCTACTTGACACGGAATGCTTAAATGTGATAAAATGGTTTTATGGCAGCCAATCAAAAAACGACGCTCTACTTCCGTGAAGGGAGCAGCGATAAGGTTTACTCAGCACAGCTTGAAGCCAAAGGTGACGGTTGGATCGTGAGCTTTCAGTTCGGGCGACGCGGGGCTACTTTGACGCCTGGAACTAAAACCCAGTCGCCAGTTTCATTCGACGAAGGTCTGAAAATCTACAACAAGCTTGTTGCTGAGAAGACCAAAAAGGGCTATACCCCTGGCGAAGATGGTACGCCTTATACCGCCACCCCTCAGGCAGACCGTGCAACTGGCATCTACCCTCAGCTATTGGTTCCGGCCAGTGAAGCTCTTCGCGATAAACTGCTCGACGACGACCGTTTTGGTATGCAGCCGAAAATGGATGGCAAGCATATCATCACGCGGAAAAACGGCAAAACTATCGGCATCAATCGTGACGGTCTTGAAGTTGGCATTCCGGAGACTGTGGTAAATGCCTTCGCAAAGATGGGCAGCTGCCAAATTGATGGCGAAATGATCGGTGATGACTTCCACGTCTTCGACATGTTGGAACTCGATGGGTTTGATATGCGCTCCCGCTCATATATTACCCGTTACCGGGAGCTGATGAGCTTCGTAGAGCTGGTCAATTCCCCGAATATCAAGCTTGTGAAGTTGACCATCAGTGGCAAATGGGACGAATATCGGCGTCTGAAAGCTGCCGGGGCTGAAGGTGTGGTATTCAAGCGCCTGGATGCGCCTTACAAGGTTGGCCGTCCTCCCGTTAAGCTGGCCAGCGCTGAAATCCAGGCTGATCAGTTCAAATTCAAGTTCATCAAAATGGCTTCGGTCATCGTTACCAAAAAGAATGCCAAACGCAGCGTCAATATCGCAGTCACAGATGACGCTACTGGCAACCAGATCGACTTGGGCAACGTCACGATCCCCGCAAATCACGACGTGCCCAATGTCGGTGCAATCATCGAAGTCAAATACTTGTACGCCTATCGCGGTGGTAGCTTGGCTCAGCCCGTTTATCTCGGGCTTCGTGACGACATCCATCTTGACGCCTGTGTTCTCAGCCAGCTTCAATACAAAGATGAAGCCGCAGATGTTGAGGGAGAAGGGGAATAATGCAAACTATCAAAAAACTCAGCCAAAAAGAAGTTGAAGTAGCATGTCGGGAATATGTTGAGAGCAGGGTTTCTGGCGGCAACGTCATATCGGTGTCAGTTGAACGGTATGACAACGGCGACGCCCACCCTGATTACGAAATCAGAGCAACCGTAACATTGGACGACTAACCATGACAGTCTATCTGTTCATAGCCAAGGGCAAATCGTGGGGTACCGACAGAAAGGTTAAAGTAGCGGACCCCAAGGAGTATGCCAAGGAACTGATACGCTTGAACCCAGGCGTAATCGAAGTATCATGGATGACTCTCGGCAAAGATTTTGGCAAGGTTTATGGCAAAATTCAGTGTCCCACGCCTAGGGTTCGCAACAAAAAGAACCTATCTATGTTGGAGTATCAAGTGGCAGCGAAGGCCAGCATTAACAGGCAACTGGCGAGAATGTAATGACTGTAGAAGAACTCAACTCCCTACCCGATGGAACTCGTTTTGTGATGCGCTCGGACAGGGGCGAAATCATAGAACGAGGAACCATTACCGTGTACGAAGGGATCAGATCGGCGCGGCTCGACGACGGCTGGCTGTCCGGAAATTCAACATTAACGACATTTGCGTCTAGTTTGGAGGTAGTAGAAAATGAAAGTCATCAAAAAGGGTAGAAAACAAACCGGCTGGACCAAACAATACAAATGCACTGGAACCGGTAACGGCAACGGTGGATGTGGGGCAACTTTAGAAGTATCACAGGGCGACCTTTATCGGACAGAATCCAGCAGCATGGGCGAAGTGGACTATTACATAACATTTGAATGTCCAGACTGCAAATGTCTGACCGATGTGTTCGACACTCCATTTTCGGCAAGAGATTTACCACATATGCGCGTTAACAATTATCGGCGGGAACCCGATCAATTCGATTTACGATAGATTCCACCAGGAACCGAATGAAAGATAACAAAGATAACAAAGATAACAATACGGTAACTCAATATCTGGCGGCATTAAGCCTCATGATATTCGTCGGTATGATACCATTCTCAGTGATGAGAAATGACAGGCTGGTGTATGCGCAATCCAAGGCCAAAACACCAGCACTCAAAAGAGTGGTTCCCGCACCAGCACCTGTGGTAGTACCAGCGGGTGTTCAGGTCGTGATGAGTGATGGCACAACCCAGACTTATGGTTTGGGAACTTGGTTGGCCTTCCAAACCGGCTTGCTGCGCGTTTACCCACCAACTCAGTATGTGAACCAATTGGCGTTGTATCAGGCTACCACCAACAACTGGAAAGTCAACCGTGCTGGTCGAAACATTCAAATATGGGTGAACGGCTTGATGTATATGCCATATCAAGGGGCCAACGCTATTATGGCATGTCCCGTTGTCAATAACATCAACACTTTGGACCCGTTACCCATCAATTATCTGGTGGTCACTAATCCCGACAACACCAAATCTGTTCAGTTTACCACGTACACGATCAATCCAGACGGTTCACCCAATGCCATCAGAGTAGATCCTCCTGGTTCTAAACCGTTGACCGCGATTCGTGTTGGTGATTATTTCGTGGCCGGTCAAATGATTACACCACGCGTAACTGACCCAGATGGTATACCGGCCTACAATTGCGATGGGCAGTTCTTTTCGTATTGGTCTCAGGATTCAATGGTAGTATCAGCCTATCTTTACTAGCATGAATTACATCGAAAAACTTCACGCCGAAGATCGTAGCCTCGACGCATATATGGTGGAAGACTATGAACGACTGCTCGGCAACAGTGATCGTACAGGTGAAGAAGAAGCCGAAATGCGCCGTCTTGCTGTTGAAATGCAACGTATTTTTCCTACCAAAAAGAAAAGAAAGTGAGAAAGTGAATCATATGAAAAAAGACATTAGTCTCGTAGTTATGATAGTTGGAGTCGTAGTAGCTATTGTTGCGGGGGCTGTACTCGCAGCAAAAGTAGACAATGATGGTAAGCTACGTAATTCTATTTGTATGGAATACCTCCGTGAGGGAAAAGAATTGCCCCCCTCTTGCCTGAAAGTATTAAGGTAACCATGACCAAAAAGAAACTGGCCAAAACCCTCGCCGCTATTGAAGAGTTGTTTTCAGATACCTCCGTGACCCAAGAAAATACCCTGGAACAGCTCGAAGAAGTGCGTGATGACATCGACATGAAAATCGAGTGTATCAAGAACGACCTGAAAAATGGCCGATAATGGCTTGACACCAAATATTTCAGTGTGGTAAAATGGGTTTATGGTGAAACCAAGCAAACTTCGCAAGTTTAAAGTCGGCCAGCCGGTTAGGTTGGTTACTCCTTATGCTCCGGATGGCTACCCAATGTCGCTCGGTGTCATTTCCGAAGTCGTGGCTGAGACACCACATTTCAAGATGTATAGCGTGGCCTTCCCTGGCTACCGGACAAGCTTCGTTGACTTCCGGAACTATGAACTGCTGCCGACATCTGACCGGGGCCGCACAATTTCATTCTGAGGATCTATGGGTCAATTTGTATATTTCATTTGCTATCCTGGGGGTGACCAATCTCGCCTCGCGGTTGACTATGTGGACAGCGGGTGCCGCTACCAGATGAGCGATTATGCCTTGGCATCCAGCCGGGAATTCTGGAACCAGGAAGACGCGGATGAACATGCGCGGACCCTTGCCCAACGTCATGGGCTGAAGCTTCACAAAGTCTCAAACCTCTTGGACTAATACATGAGAAAACAAATATCACCACGCGTGGAATTGCTTGCGCAAATGTCAGCCAGCATCATGGTTGGATATATAGATTCAGACGGGACCCCGCTACTCAAACGACGATGGTCCGTAGAAGATGCTGTCGCCATTCTTGCGCTTGTGGAGGAAAAATGCGTAGAATAGAGAAGCCTGTACCTACACACGACATTTTGATCGACGCGCTGCAACTGCAAAGGCGGTTTTTACAACGCTTTCTGGAGCAGCTGGTTCATGTTTCAACCGCCGATTACAAAGGCCATGTCGTTAACGGGTTTACTGCCGCCCAAATCCCGGATTGGGAAATTAGGCAACAAATTCAGAAAATCGACGAGGCCCTGTACCCGCCACCACCGAAGCAACATATGTTTGACGCTTCTGATGTCAGCCCTGATGTATGTTGTGTCTGCGGCAAAGTGGCTAACTACAAAACTCACCTAGGCAACTAATATTTGGGGAGAATAATCATGAACAACCCTTTTGATAGCAATCGTTCCATTTTTGGGTGGGACCTGCCGCCTGGATGTTCTCACCGTGACATAGATCTCGCCTTTGGTGAGGAAGGCCCGATGGACTGCCCAATTTGCGTCAACGGAGTTGAGCTGAATGGTGAGGACTGTCCCGTGTGCAGCAACATCATGTGCAGCTTGCACGGATGTGTGGTCTGCAACAATCTTGAAAAACAGCGGAAGTATTGCGCTGCTATTTGTGGCGACTACATCCACAGCGCCGGGGCTGTGACGGTAAAGGGCCGGGAATATTGCTCACAATACTGCGCCGATAGCTCCAAAAACGAGGAGGGCAGCTGCTATGAAGGTTTTTAAAAACCCTGATTTTGAAATCTACAACTATCAGGAACACGCGGGGGCGGTATGCAAACTTGTTCATTTTGTTCAGGCTCTGCAACGCGGAGAAAGAAGCACCGCAGAAGTTCCAAAAGATGTTGGCCTCGCCGCTGAAAAGCTCTGTAATTATTACAGCACCCGCCCAACGAATGAAGTTGTCCAACACACTTGACACCAAATATTTCAGTGTGGTATAATGGTTTTATGATGAACCTTCTTCTTGGTGACGTGGTCCGAGCAACGTATGAAGTCGGCAGAATGGCTGCTGGCGGACCCTGGTTAGAAACCTCTGTTGGCGTAGTCATTTCACTCAGAAAACAATACGACTGGCAGCATGAGGCCACTCTCGCCACCATCAGGAACGTAGATCCGGAAGTATTTTGTGCCGAACACGACATCAAAATCAGTGGAGTAGAGGCAGTCCTCCAGGTCGGTACCGGTGAAGTCATTCCAGGCATCACCTATCAGTTCTCAAAGCACGAATTGTATGAACAGCGCATGCGTGTTTTGGAAGCTGAGTTTACAACTATCGACTGGACCTATCAAGGCTGGAGCAATGCAATGACGTTTCTGGCCAACGCCTATTTGCAACAGGAACCACGAGCGCACGCTTGGATCGCACAAGCCAAACGGCGTAACGGTTCCATCAATCCCAACAAAATTGCCAAGATTTTCAGCGACTTGAAATTGAGCGTCGATTCCTGGAGCAACCAGTATCCGGTTGTGAGCGAAGAAATGCTGGCAGTCAAATGGCTCAAATGGCCGCGTATCAACTGGCAAGAAATTGCCGACGAGTGGAAGATTCGTCTACAGGAGCAAACCGCATGAGCGAAAAAGGTATTACTAAAGCTGAACTGAAAGCTCGTGTTATAAAAGGCATGAGCAAAGCTGAACTCAAAGAGCACATCCAAAAGCTGGAAGATGACATGGTGACTTTGAAGGTTAGCCGTGATCAACTGGCCGTTGCATTGAGCGTTATTCGGCATCATACATATCGGGCTGGCGAGAAAGACCGAAATATTGGTAGGGAGCATATCCGTGCCGTAGTAGACGCCACCGACTACAGCGATATTTTGCAAGCAGCTTTGAACCAAGCTGAACAAAACGGGCGCATTGGTGAGCGCCAGCGTGCGAGGACAATTTTGAAGGAAAAGTTTGATAATGTGATGGGGATGCTATGAAAACCAGTGTAACAGACCATTCGCGCATGATCCAATACGATAAGATCACCAATGGTGCTGGTTCAATGCGTTATCAGGTGGTGCGGTTTGTTCGTGGTATTCGAGGTCTTAGAAAGAGATCGGTTAATACTGCGCAAATTTTGCAGTGGTTTCATGGGACCCCTGAAGATTTCGTGTTGTCAGCCATCGCATCAGCCGTGAGCAGCGGTTTTATCAATTCTGCACCAGGATATGCTCAGTGGTCCATTACTCCCGCTGGTGAGGCCAGCCTGAAAGCGACAAGGAAAAACTGATGGATTTTAAGCCAAATGTTTTCAAGTACAAAGACTCCAGCCTAACGGCGCATTTGAGGTTTTCCAACATCAGTCCCGCAGGTAACATCGGCACTGAGAGAGCGGCAACGACGGTGGCTGCACACACCAATTGCTACAGTTCCACCCTCCCATTCCTCTCGGCATTGGTTGAACATTTAAAGCTGTGCATCCCGTTCCAGTTCGAAATCACTTCTGAGCCGGAAACTTTGACATTGGCTGGACCAAGCTACGAAAACATGCACAGCGTGCAATTCCGGATCGCCTTCGGCATTTCATCGGAAAAAGCCAAAGAGCTGTTTGAGCAGCATGGGTTTTACCATGGTCTGGAGTATATAAAATGAGCACTTTTTCCAGTAAAGACGTCGAAAGCAGGGCAGAAGAGGTTTTGGAGCGCCGATGGCAACGTCCCACCAGAGAAGAAACACCCGCCCTCTCGCCAGAACAATACCATCGCACGCAGGAAATCAGCCGTGTGAAGGGCCAAATTGCCGACGTTGAAAAGCAGCTGGCTGCAAGCGTGATTCCGTTCAAGCGCGAACAGCAATTAACAGAAGCCCTGGCCTTTTTGACGGCAAAACTGAAAGATCTTTAACGACCTGTTAAAACCTTTCGATACTGTTGGAAGTTCTTTTCTACCCACGCCACACAGTCTTCAAAATTTTCCGCTTTAAAGATTCCACCTTCATGTTTGTCACGCCCGTGTTTCATATTTTTAGGTTCAACAATCCAACCTTCATCGTATCGTCTGATGATAATGATGTCACGTGGGTCAACTGCCGGTCCCCAAAAGATAACCTGGTCTTCTTCATCAGCAGAATGGTAAACTTCAACTCCTGCTGATTGGAACATCACAGCATCATCACCATATTTCTTACGGTCAGCAGCATTGTCGGACTCACTGGAATTGGCACTGAAAGCGAAATTGTAACCGCCATGTCCTTTATCAATTCCGGTGTTTTTGAAGTAAGTGGTCAATCCCAGCTTTTCAACATCCTGCATACCGAACTTAAAACCTTTCCTAGCAACACCGTCTGGATCGTTAGTAAAATGAACCAACCAGGTAGTGCGCGGCAACAGTGATTTATGGCCGTTCAGCATCATATGCGCCCAACTGGGAGTTTCAGCCGGATCATTTCGCATCCAATCATCTAGACAGTTCTTTTTCCACCATGCGGCAAATTCTGGTTCCCAGGCATCAGGAACTTGTGCCTGTTTATTATAAAGATCGTCAATCCAGTTATCTTCGCCATGTTCATACTCACTGAGGTCATTTGGAGTTTTGCCAAGAAGTTTGGCTGCGACTTCCATACGGCCATCATCTTCAAGAACCCAGGTAGTCAAATCTTCCATATAATTCCACATGTTAAGCGGCTCTTTGCGCATGTAATCAAGCAGGTCAGCCAGCTCATTTCGGTAAGACTCGCTCAAATTTTGGACGAAAGATCTAAAACTATGCATATTGATATTTATTGACTCAGCGCCCAAATGCGTCTACCAATTGAAACGATTGTGTGACTTTGGGTTTCCGTTTAAATGACTCCAGATAAACCAGGGCCACTATCATTTGCAGGGTTTCCTGTTCTTTATACTCATCGGCTTCCGGACACCCGCCTGATTCGAATTTTTTACAGCTGAGTTTTACTAGGTATCCGGTGCCGACTGTTTCTTGTATCCATGATTTAACGGATGTCAACAACCCAACAAAATTTTTGCTTTGAAACACCAAATTGGCAGATTTAACTTTGATTCCGTTCCAGTATTTCAGATTAAACATCATTTTACATTGGGCGTCAGCATCCAATGTCACGCTCGGCGGCGGTTCTGGTGCGGGAATACTAGACGAGCTTTCCAACAACCGCAGCATCTCAGGTAAATGCGCCCATTTTTGGGCCAAATATCGTTTACGTTGCAGATACTTCTTTTCAACATTCATACCCTCAGCACGGAGGTTGGTGATGGCTGAGTGGGCATGCCGATGCAAGAAAATCATACCACGGAAAGAATGTGGTATAAAACCGGCCTGGTGCATTTGTGCAGCCAAATCGTTGTCTTCGGCTCCCCAACCAGGTCCAAGGTTCTTATCAAATTTACATTTCAAAAGTACACGCTTCGGAAATAGCCCGTACAGACAGGGTGCCCATAGCCCAACTGGAAGGCCAGCAATGTTGCCGGTCCAATGCGGTGCCGTCTTATTACGGTCATTCACACAGTCCTCATAAAATGGGCCGATGCAACCGGCTTTTGGATGTTGCATTAACCACAAGGTCATCTGCAACAACGACCACGGCACAATTTCGATATCACCATCACTGAAAAACACATAATCGGCTCCGTTCGCCAGTGCCTTTTCGGTAACTTGATTTTTGGCGACACTGATGCCGACGTTCTGTTTATTCAGAATCAACGTTATGTCTTTTAATTTCTGCAGAGCCTCTACAGTACCGTCATTACTGCCGTTGTCACAAACAATTACCTCGGCCTGGAAGCCAGCTGATTCCAACCGGCCTTTTTCAGCAATCAGGGCCTTCACAGAATCCATCGAAATGTTTTTGGTGTTCCAAGTCAGAACACTCAAAGCTACTTTTTGCAACTTTGTAGGAAACACCATTTCTTTAATTCTCTTAATGGCGTCAGGTGATTTAACGACAAAATCAGCACCTGCTCTACCTTTGTCGGTATTGGTAGCATGATCCAGCGCTACCATAACGTTTGCACCAGAGATACTAATAATGGCGTTATTGTCTTTGGCCCGTTCGCAAAATGTGAAATCTTCACCAATGCGTTTATTTTCGAACGGAAATGTTTTCCAATAACTTTTGAGATAAACGAGAGCTGTGCCGCAACTCCATGCGTTAGACCAGGGTTTCCAGTAGCGTATAACATGGGTGTTGACATTAAAAAACGGCATATAGTTGTAGCCAACCACCGGTTTTTTGCTGGACCGCATCAGCTCATACATTTCCGTTAGTCGATGAGGTGCCGAATAATCATCAGAATCAAAATGTGCAATAATGGGGCCACGTGCATTGGACGCTCCGATGTTGCGTTTTTCTCCGGTAGACAATTTGGCTTTACATTTCACCAATCTGATGTTTGGATGGTTTGGAAGCGGGATGTCATCTTCACTTATGACAATCAACTCTTTATTGGGGTAATCTTGCCAGAAAAATGACCTCAACAGCAACGGTAAAAACTCGTTGCGTGATGCTGTAGTCGGAGTTATACAACTGATTAACGGTAATGATGCCATACGCTCTATGTAGGTGTGCTAGATAAGCATGATGATACCGCTTTTAAAATTTTTCTGGCACGTCAATATCGGCCATCTCATAGCGTTTTTGTCATCTGGTAAAACAGCCAGCGCAAGAGAACAAAAGCTCAGACGATCAATTGAGGCCTGGTGTTCTAAAAACAAGTGGACAGTGGACAGCTATCGTATTCATAGAAATGGTTTTTTGTTTGGGTTTCAAGGCGTATACAAAATGTCCAACAACGATGAAAAGACAGCATGCTCAGCACAATGGTGCAGTCATTCATCAGCAACCGGCGCACAAAATTGGCAGTATTTCGGAATGTTTGTTTCTGATATTATTAACCACGCGCACATCGCGCCTGAAACTAAAACAAGCCACTAAATATTAGCACATCATGAAAACATTTGCGCAATTTGCATGTGAAACCGTTAACGTTGCTGGGCGACCAGCATATAAGGCCATCGCTCAACCTGGTCGTAGAAGCTATGATGGTTTAACCGATTGGGGTTGGATCAGTCCTAAAGGCAAGGTTTACCGGCCACCAGCTGATAAACTCACAATGTCTCATTTAGATATTGCGATAGAACTAGTTGGATATGGAGCAAGACAAGCGTTGGAAAAAGGCTATATTCGCTATCTAACTTTCATTGGTGATGATAGCGAATTGGGATTTGAATTCCTGGATTCTAAAAAGGCTCGGAGTTCGATTGTTTGGTATCTTCACTCGTTACCGTTCGTGCATGAAGTAAAAATAGTAGCAGATATTTTGGTTGCTGATGATATTGACGCTCCCAAAGAAAGCAGAGAATTCAGCAGTGTAAAAGAAGCCATTATCAAACTTCAGGCTTCTCCCATTCTAAAATAAGTTTCGCCGTCTTTCCGGCGTGCCACGCATAGCGCCAAACTATGCAATTTGACCACCAATACAGGATGGCCGACTGAGTTCGTGGCAACATCTCCCGCGAACCCGAAAAACTAGATGCCTTTTTTCATCTTTCCAAAGGTGATATCCCAAAGCTCATCTAATTCCATAGTGTTAAGACCGTCACACAGCTCTTTAAATTCATCAAAAAGCTCTTTGTGAGTCATGTGTAGGTAACCTTTTTGGCCCTCCATGAACAGATTATGGAAGTCGGAAAGTTCCCATTGATCTTTAGCATCGTGAGCCGACTGAATAGCCATAAAATCGGCTATTGATTTTTCACCTTTAGCTCTCATAAACTTAGCCAAATATTGATCGGTGACCCGCACAGATCGAGGCTCGGCAGATTCATGGTAAGAAAAAGGCGGTTTAAGCTTGCTTTTTGGGCATCCTTGTTTGTGACCCGCACCTTCTGATCCTACATTACGTTTACAGGTTGGGCAAAAATCGTCAACCTGAGCTTCCGCCAAGCGACATTTTTTGATGTCTTCTTTAATGACTTTAACGATGTTGTCCATATTTTTATTTATAGAGTAGCCTCACTGCTGTAATACTCGGCCAGCATTTTTTGGACATCGGTTCTGTAAGGACGCCGACACCAGGTGCATTTGAACGGAGTTGAGCCTTCGATGGGCTGAAGAGATTTACAGCTACAATTTGGACGTTTGGCCTCGACTTCTCCCAGGATAATATGAATCAGCTCTGTCCTGGAGTCCACACCTTCGATTAATAAAGGAATATCATGTTCATCCGCAAACATTTCCCATTCCACACGGTTCATTGCGGTGATTTTGTTGGCAAGGTTTATCAAGTCCTGCTCGCCCATTTTCTTGGTAATCAGCATACAACTATTTTAGTGTGGTGTCTCTCGGAATTGCATTCCAGGCATCAAATGCTTGTTTGTCTGCTTTCCACCAAGGTTGGATAACGCCTCGTCAATTTCTTCTTCAGAGGCATCAGAATTGTTTAAGATCACTTCCAACAAAACATGGTATTTCATGTTTTAAATTGTATCATTTGTGTGATTCTTGCACAAGTAATGGGTAGGGTGGTCCCGGCTTCTGGACTCGAACCAGCTTCAAGGCAATAATCTGTTGCGACCGTTTATAAAACGGCTTGAGAAACCTTCCTCCCAGCCGGGACAAAACTTTAAACTTACTTTATTTCAAAATCTTCAGCCCACCTTATATTTTTCCGTTGAGAATTTTTGGGTGGACTACAACATCTAAACATAATAGCACCGTGTTCGATTTTACCTGTCTTACATTGAACCGTGTATGTGGCATCAGATATGAATACTACCGACTCGGGCGCTATCCAGCGAATTTTGGTGCATTTTCATTAAAAGTATGGTGGGGGAGGCGGGACTCGAACCCACATATGCCGGTTTAGGAAACCGGTGCCTCGTCCAGTTAGACTACTCCCCCGAAACTTTCTTAATTTCTATGTCATTCCAAAACTTGCCCCATCCGTAGCGTGGCCTGGCCATTTTCAGCGAAATTTCATTAATCGCTGGATTATCTGGGCCGCTAATGAAACGATATCGCTCATTCGGACATTCGTAAACTATTCTTCGAAACTTATCACGACCAAGCACTTTAAGCACATGGTCGTGTTTGGCAATAGGGCATCTTTGCCTATCGATATTGCCAGCATTATTGCTCTTCCACAGTTTGTGGGTATCAATGGAAACGAGATTGTCCGGAAACTTTGTCATCATTCCATTTTATCACACCATCAACTCATCGTCAATTAAGAATGGAGCCGAGAGCGAGGATCGAACTCGCGACATCTGCATTACAAGTGCAGTGCTCTGCCAACTGAGCTATCTCGGCCAAAACCGGCGCAGAATGGATTTCACGTATGATCGTTGCGCGACGATTCTACCGTTCCAGCGTGCCAAGAGGATTCGAACCCCTGTTTGCCCCTCAACGGGGCCGTCCTAACCGCTAGACGATGGCTGCTATTTTGTCTATCATCCTGCTAAATCGTGGAGCCGTAGAAGGCACTTGAAGCCCCAACCTGCCATTTACGAGACGGCTGCTCTGCCACTTGAGCTACTACGGCCTAAATCCGGTGCGGAGTGACTGGCTATCAGCGGGATTCGAACACCGCGTTCCCCACATCTGTGTATGAAGTCTTTGACCGCTAGATGATGACGGCCAGTAAACCTAACACTCCGCAACTTGGTGACCCTGGCTGGATTTTAACCAGCGACATCTGCCTTCGGAGGGCAGCGCTCTTTACGGGCTGAGCTACAGGGCCGAAACGTTTCGACATTTTGTACAACGAACTTCGCATGTCGCAATTTCTTCTTTTACAGAACCCCATAATTTAAATGCCTGTCTCAACGATTTTATGTTCATCGACTTTTGGCCAATGTCAAACTCTAGAAGAGCGGGGTCCTTCTCATCACAAATTACGCACGGATGTTCAGCATAATAAGCCTGAAGTTCTTGCAATAACATCCGATAGGGTTCTGTTTTCCTCATCGTTTAAAACTGGTAAGGTAGGAGGGATTCGAACCCTCGATGCCCACCTTGAAAGGGTGGTGACTTAAGCCACTTGTCAACTACCTCAAAATTTGGTACTCCCGATGTGATTCGAACACATATAAGATGCTTTAGAAGAGCATTGCCTTAGTCCGTTAGGCGACGGGAGCAAACTTAAAACTTGGTAGCGATGGAGAGAATTGAACTCTCATTCTTGGCTTGAGGGGCCAGCAGCCTACCATTAGCTGACATCGCCATACTTTGGAGACCCCGGCGAGATTTGAACTCGCGACCTCTTGGTTCGTAGCCAAGCACTCTTATTCCGCTGAGCTACGGGGTCTTGGTAGCGATAATGGGACTCGAACCCATGATTTCCTGAGTGAAAGTCAGGCGTCCTAACCAACTAGACGATATCGCCAAAAAATCATTAACGGGATGGCTGCGGCTGTCCGGATTGATCAAATCTTGGACCCACTCATCGACCACGCCTCGATGGGCGCTGCTCTCTCGCGTCTGAGCTACCGTTAAACTTTATTGAGCAAGCTCTGTTTAGTTGAGTCACATTTAAGTGCCTACTTGTTTGATGGAAGGAAACTTTCGTTTCATTTGCTGCTTGTTGCCAAGCCCATCGGATTCTCAATCTCTGACAGGTGCCTTCTTGCTCGTCGGCATTCCCCAAGGATTCTTCTAAACAAAGCCAGTATTTAATTGTCAAATATCTTGTTACTAATGAAGACCGCTTAACACCAACCCTTGGTTGGTTCCAAATCTGGAGGGCCAGCACAACATTCATACAGACATGTTCTTCTTTATATGCTGAGTTTTTGGAGCCGGTGTGCCTGGAATGGCCGGTGGAAGGAGTTATCTACGCCTAGACCGAACAGATGACACACCGAAACGTTCTCGACGTTCCGTTTCGCGTGTTGTTGTTATGTGCGTCATGTTCGTATCTCTATTTATACAACTTAAGGAGTTGGCTGCGAGTATGTCAAACGCTTAGCTTCGCCTCGTCTCTCGCAGCCGTTCTCTTAACTACAGAACCATTATAACACGACCTAACCAGCCTGTCAAGTATTGCTATTTCGAGAGCTGGTTGGCATCAGCAGTCACTTTATAGGACCCATCAGGTTGGCGGCACACTAAAACGTCGTGTTTTTTGCCATCCGAGTCCTTCATGGTTTCCTTTTTACAAGGACTTGGAATAGACGGCGTCACGTAAACACCACCATAATAGGGGTAATAAGCAGGATAGCCGTAATAGCCCCATGTCGGTGCTACGTAAACATGAATTCTCGGCGGTGGCGGTGCATAATGACGATAACCGCGCTGTGCAAAAGCAGAAGTAGCCAACACGAAAAACAAACAAATTAGTTTCATTGAAGTCTCCTGTCCCGGACTCACATATTTATTGACATGGCAAACAAGTTGTGATATAATTGGTTTAGATGAAACAAATCATGCTTGAAATGAAGCGGGACTTCTGGCGCAGGGGGCCATTCTATCGTTTTTATAAATCAGAGGTGTTCCGCTGGTTTATCTCAATGATTGTGTTATTGGCAGCCGGAATGACGATAACAACGGCTGGTCATAAACTTGATATCTCCTGGTTGCAAAATCTGGGATCGTCATTGGCCTTTGTCGGGTTCGCTGGAACAGATTTGACGTTTATTGGCTTCGCATTTTATGACATCTTTGGAAGGTTATTCAAAAATGAATTCTGAACGAGATATGGTGCCAGTATCAGGCAACCCGAACGTACTGATACCGAAAGTTGCCGTTGACAATTGGGATGTCATTTGCCCAGGCCCTGACGAAATCACTGAACCGGAATTCGTAAGCGTCAAGTATGTGTGCTACTGGAAACGCAAAGATTCCGAAGGTTTTCTGTTTCAATGGGCCGTCAAAAAATTTGGTTTTGGAGAGTTGACTTTTTCACGGCCAGTCGGCGGCACGCGCTGGTGGTGCGATAACGAATGCTGCTATCAACCATTTCCAACGTTGGCTCTGAAACACTGGTTGAAAACCATGAAATGGAAACGCAGCACCAATACTCGAATGATGAAAAAGCGGCTGAACGTTCCAGCCATCGTTCAGGAAATGGTTGACAACCCAGATAGCTACACTTGTGTGTGGAGCCATGATGACAAATAATGGCGCAAAGAGCTTCGACCTTTTCAAAACGGAAGCCCATGAACAACATCTGCGTGATATCACCACATGCGCAGAAGTTTTGACACGTAAAATAGAACCCATATGGCGTGAAGACCAGAAAACCTATGAGGTTTTTGTCACCGGTTCTTGGGAATGGAATGCTTCACGTCAAGCTTATAGACACTTCGCCACATCCAAAGGCCAACACGACATTTGCCAACAGTTTTTTGACAAAGGCTGGAAAACAGTAAGGTGCGAACGCATAGCCAGCACTAAGGGATTTTTTCCGTTTTTCCTGCCTAAAGCAACTTACATGTTTACCATTTCAATGGAAGAAGACTGTCCGTACCGTACTTAAGGATCAAAATGACTACACAAACACATGAACAGTTCAAGGTTTTCAGTGGCTATGCCATCGAAACCGCGATTCAGAAAGCCGAACTTTGGGCTAGCTCAGAGCATTGCTCTCCCAAAAGCATCAGTCTGGAACAAATCCAGCAACTGGCTGACAAGTCAGGTCCACCCACATATGAAAGCAAATATGTCTTAACGATTGGCTACCGCGCTGACCAGGTCGGCCATGGTATCAAGATAACGGTGGCTGCACTAGGCCAGCTCACTTCAGATGAAGGATTTGAACGCGCCATTCATCAAGTGGTTGATACTGTTGACAATTTGCTTTGCCACGACATGTTCACCATCAATGACGGGCGCGAAGCTATGATGGTCATGATGAGCGGATTGCTGTGACCGACGAAGAACTAGAACATCGTCGATGCGCTATACGGCCCATACGACAAAACCTACCGTCAAAATTTGGAAGATCTGAAACAAGAACTTGAGGAAGCAGATGCCGGAAAGGTTTTACACAAATAGCTGGGATGAAGTTCTGGGTTTTGAAGGCGAGCTTTCAGAACACGGAACCGTGACATCCACAGACGGCCTTATAGAAGAGCTTGAACTTAATAAGGCCGTCTGGCGCAGCGAAGGTGAAGCTCTTGCCGTTTTATTGGAGTTGGCGGAGCGCGAATTCAAAGTCAACAGATTACGGCTCAAGAAAATCAAAAAATTAGCACGAAAACACTTCATATCGAAAAAAGGAAAGAAAATCTCTTGGCAACCCAAATCATTGATAAAGACCGAGATCGTAGACGGCGAGACCAATGGCTGCGAGAAATGACCGGTAATTCAGGGTCATCTTCTGTTTTGGTTGGACGAAACATTACACTTGGTGATGTTCATCGTTGGCTATTGGAAGAAGTCAGAGGCAACTTTTTGAAGAAAACAACCGAAAATCCTGTGCAGATGTGCGGGTAGGAAGTCATGAGCGAACCCAGCCAAGTTTTTGAAGTAACAATAACTTACAAAGTAAGTGAAGAGCGAGTGCGCGATCTTTTGGTAAGCGCTTTTGAAGGAGGGTCCAACTATTGGTATATGATTGAACGCCACGACTATGGCAAATATACCGAAAAAGACTTCGAAACGGGCGGCGAATTTTACAACCCGGAATATCCAGGAATGGACCACTATTTACTTCCGTTTGTTCCTGGTTGTGGCCTTATCATCAGCGACAGTGTAGATGATGAGCGCAAAGATGAGCACCGGCTGGACCGCGAATCCATTTTGAAAGGGCTGACCTTGATGGAGCAGAACTGGCCGCGTCACTGGGGTAACTTTGTCACGGAAAATGATGACGCAGAAACTGCCGATGTGTTCCTTCAGCTTTGTTTGCTTGGCGATATCGTATACGGATAAATATCACTATGAACATTAATGATATCCCGAAGGGGTTACTCGACGACGTCACCAAGCTCCTGCAAGGCGACCTGAAAGAAACTTTTACATTCCCAGCCACCACCAAATTGACCATAAATTCGGCTTCAGGAGATCTTTTCTACGGTTTAGATTTCAACGTGGACATCAATGATAAAAACATTGATGGTGAATTCCATGGTGAAGGCCATGAAGTTATATCTAATGCATCTGGCTATGAAGAAGCCGTCATAATGATGCTTTTTGGTGTTGGCGACCCTGGTGATAAGGTAAAATGCAACTCTAAGGGCATGCCACGCAAGGGCACCTATACTTTCTCCAAAGCGGAAATGGACAAATGGCTCAAAGATTATGAAGGCGCTACTGGTGGCCCGTTACAACTTGAAGGACTGCAAGAAGATAAAGGTAGCACACTTGGTATTTACGTGGTCTATGGTGCTGCTGGCCGAAACAACGGTTGGGCAGCGGTTAAGGCCAATAGCAAAACCGAAGCAATGGCCATCATGCGTAAGAGCGGCTGGTTGACGACGGGAAAAGTAACCGGTGCGAAAACCGCTGAAGAATACCTCGACAGCGATGATGCTGAAGAAACACAATTTTTCCTGGACGAAATCAAGGAAGGTAACAACGGTAAAGAACTCCAGCATGGTGAATGGGTTGAGCTGGAGTGGGGGAGCTAAGCTCTAAATAGTGATGTGTTAAATTTCAAGCAATTCATCATCGAGAACCCAATATCTCTGTTACAACAATTGCGCGGTTTGCGGTCCAAAATGGCTGTTGCTGCGCAATCCGTGTATGATGGCTGGGACGACGAAGACAGCGATGGTGGTATTTGTGACGAAATCAGCCGTGAAATCCAAACCATTATTGCTAGCGAATTGAATGATGTTGATGTAACGGATGGTGGTCATGACGGCGACGATCACGCCACCACTTTGGCATCAGACAGCTCTGGCCAAATATTTGAAATAGACATTCCAGCCAATGTTTACGAACGTGGCGGTGGGTATTCATGGTCTAAAATACCTAATATCACAATAGAAGCATCTGATGTATTAATCAGCAAGGTCGATCTGCGGCGTGACCAAGTTTTTGACTAACTGCTTCACAAAATTCCACCAATTGTTCATCTGTAAAAGTGTGTTTCGATATGTTTGCCATGTAAGCTACGAATCTGATGTTTCCACGAACATATGGAATGTTGCTATCAATACGATCAACGCTGGCCAAACGCGGATTTCCAACATGTTCCCGCGTATTTTGCGATTGATGAAGGACCATTTTCCATCCAGTTAACGGACACGTTCCGTTCTGTTGATCCCATAGCTCTTTTAAGTATTTCAAATCAACATCGGTTACCCATCCAGACTTTTCACACCGACGATCAATATTACGCATATAAAGCCGAAAGGCAGTCAATTCATCATGGCGATATTTTGTGAAACACTGGCTAGAACAAAACCTTTGTTTGATACCACGGTTATACCGCAACAGCTTTATAAACACATCGCCACACAAAGCACATGTGATGGTAATGGTAGCGGCATTTGGGTGTTTATGTTTGTGATCAATGACGCATTTCCGTGAACAAAACGGTTTTTGGCCACGTCGTATTGTTTGGTTGTAGTTTTTGATAGATCTTTGGAAAATAATGTCGCATGCTGTGCATCTTAAATCAACCATAAATATTATATATGCTAAGTTTTCGTCAATTCGTTGGGGTTGAAACCATCAGCGAAGAAATTATAAAGGACGATTCCGGTAAACCTGCTATATTTCTCCATGGCACCACCAAAGACTTCGTTGAGTTCAAACCAGGCAAACATAAGAAAGATTCACAACTTGGTTTCGGTATTCACTTCACCCAAGAACCTAAGCTAGCCAACCATTACACCGGCTATCAAGACGTCACCAAATCAGGCTCTAAACCAGGTGGCAACGTAAAGCTTGTGAATCTAGATGTTAAAAAGGCCTTCGACCAAACCAAGCTTTATGACGTTAACGGGCCAGAACACCAATTAGCAATCGCCCTCATGAAGGGAACAGGCCGTAAACCAGTTGTTGATGGCGGCAAGGTCTATGTAAATCTCGATATGGTCAGCCCTCAAAAAGCTGAAAAGACGCTTCGCCAGTTTGGTTATGATGCGGTCATTTACGATGCTATTGTGGGCCATTCAATTTTCCAAGGTGGACGTTTTGGGATTTCTAAGGATATTGAAGCCAAAGCTATCTTGGTGCTGGATTCCAGCCAAGTAAAACCAGCATTCATGAAAGAAGACCACGAAGATGGCCCACAAACAATAAGAGGTTGGATGAGTCCCAACGGGAAAGTAACTCTTGTCCCAAAAAACAAAGAGCATGAAGACTGCCCACCAGTTAAGTCCTTAAGCCACTTCCTATCTTCTATTCAAGAGAAAGGCCATGTTCGTTTTGGATACAGCAAAGACAGCTGCCATGGACATGTTTATTATGTCCATTATGACGCAAATCATCCACAAGGTCATCAGACAGCACTTAAAGCATTGCGGTATATGAATCCACATCGTTCTGATCCAGTTTTAATAATGCAACAACCTGGTAATCAAGGTTTGGTTTTCAATTACGGTAAACGAGCTAGTGCAGCAGAACTCACACTTAGAGATGCTGATGAAATGCCAGCATCTAAAGCATATCGTTTTTTACAAAACAAGATTGCATCCCAAAATGAAATATGATTACTTTTGACATCAGCCCTTATTACGAGACTCCCGGCACCTTCTACCAGGTGGGCGGCGGTGATACTTCGTTGCAGTGTCGCGAATTAACAACCGAACAAGACCGTATCCAACAGGAAGTTAGCAAGCTGGCACTAAATATCAACATGAGAACATTAGCAGAAGAAAACGCACAAAGACAGTTTTACACTGAGATCCTCGCAGTATGCCAGAAATATGGTATGCAGAGCGTTCCATCCAACGATTTCCGTAAAACCGTTCTTGAGAACGCAAGCACCCGTGGCATCAAGGTTACCATCGAACAGAACTAATTGCTATGGAAATCGGACCCTTGGGACTCGCAAGAATTAATGTCTTGAAGATTGCCATCGAAGTATTTGAAAATGTGGAGTTGGTTGAAAAGTGGCTCTACGAACCAAATGCAGCGTTGGGCAATAAAACACCAATCGAGCTATTAGAGGCTGGTCAAGAATTAGAGGCCATTGAAACCGTTTTGCGTAGAATCCAGCATGGAGTTTACAGTTAACATGGAGTTGTGGACAGCATATTATTGCCCCAGCGATACCCAAGGAGGCGAGTCTAAGTTCGATTTGCCTGATGAAAATGCTGCTATAGAATATGTTTGCCAAAACATGTGTACGGATTGCCAAGCAGAACGTGCACGAGCTGCAGCGGGAAGCGATGACGACAACCTCCACCCGTCATGCTATCATGAGTGGCTTGTGATGCCTACAGCAAAATATCAAGACGCAAACGGTAACTGGGACAAGCTCTGTGAAGCCGGTGGGTGGAACAAAATCTGGGAGAAGTCGTGAAAAGTTTCCGTCAGTTTAATGAAGGCCGACACTTTGACTTATTGTCTCGTCGCTGGGACATTGACGCTGTTGATCGTTATGTGGCTCGCAAAAAGCTTAAACCAACCAGCACCATCAACCCCAAAATTTGGATCGACAGCGAATGGGGCCATATTATTCCAGTTGACCATGAATTTATTGCCAGTGACAAAGTTGACTTATCCAAGCCCATCTATGTTGCTAAAATTTTAGACCCATCAACCCAGAAGTACATGCATATTCCGATTGATGGGTGGCATCGGCTACACAAAGCAGCACAAAAGGGCATTACATCTCTTCCTGTGATAATGATTGACGGCGACGACCCCCAGTTTTATTAGCCCTAAATAGTGCCTAGGGGCCTTTATATTGTCGTTAGCAAACTATCCATTTGATGATGCTGCAGTCCGTTACGACTTTGTCAATACCAACAATAACGGGTTAAACATTGTTGACACTCTGGGTGGTTCACCAGCTACAATATCCTCTACCCCAACATACAACAAATATGGTTTGGTGTTAGATGGTAGTCAAGTTATATCACTGCCTATAGAAGCTTCACCTCCCACATTGGAAAGCACAACAGTTTTCCTAGCAATAGACCTTACACAGCCGCCAAATTCTACAACAATGCATATTGTTCAAATTAATGGTGGACTGTTGAGTGTTAATATTGATGATGTCAACGGTTTAACCGTATCGTTTGGCCCAGACAGTATATCTGGAAGGTATTTTCCTCAAACCGGCCACATAGCATTAGCGGTTCGTGCAAACCCCATAGAGAAAACATTGGGAGTTAGAGCAGCCAGTGAAAACTCATTGGTATATGTTGACGACATAATCTTGTCTGGATATCATATTCCAGATTCAACAGAAAGTTTTATAGGAATTGACACAATCGGAACTTTAACATTTTGTTCCATTTTCCATTCGCTATGCTCCAACGGGCATGTGGGGCAAATGTTTAATTATCATCATACGGCTTTAACAAATCGTATCCAGGGAGCTGGGGCACCCTTTACACAGCATTCATCCTTTCAATTAGGGGCTTTTCAATAATGGCACTCGTAATAAGACATTCTTTTGTATCCAACAAACAAGATGGAAATGACAACAGTGTTGTTCGTCCCTCTAATTGGAATTCAGACCACACAATTACTGGAACTGTTGATGAAACGATGCTGCTGTTCACTGACATCACCACAGCAAATGTCAGTACATTGAAGCATGGCCTTACTCCCAAACTTCCTAATGATGCCGCCAGATATCTAGATGGAACTGGCAATTGGTCAAGCCCATCAGGTGGTGGAGGAGGAGACGTTACAGCAGCTGGCGATAATAACTTTAGTGGAATAAATCATTTTTCAAACAGGATTCATCTTGGCGAAACACCGCCTTGTGACTTCGCTCAGGTTACCGTTTATCAAACGCTGAACAACACGACCAATTCATCTATGATGGACGTGGTTGTGACTGGTGGTGGTTTCACCGATATGGTCGGACTGCTTGTCATTTCGCATTCCACCGATGATCTTTCAAATCAGACCAGCTTGTATGTTCGAGCCGACAACGATGCTGGAAACATTGGTCAAACGGCAGCGATTTTGATTGACTCCCCACAAGTTGCAAATCATGTAAGCACATCTTACGGATTGCTCATCAATAACCAACTTACAGGCAGTAATCAAAGTGCGGCGTATAACATCTATTCGGCAGGTTTCTCAAGTCGCAATGTGTTTGAAGGGTTTGTCGGCGCAGGCACAGGCAATCCAACTTACCCACTGGTAGTTCAAAGCACCAGTGGAGTGGATGGTCACTACGGTCAGATCAACGTGGATATTGTCTGCAGCGGGTCGGAAGCAGGATTGCGTCTCAGCAACACATCTAATAATGGTCGTAACTATACGCTTCTTTCGACAGGAACCGGATCTAACGTAGGCGATGGTAAGTTTATCATTGGTGACGCGACGGCTCAGGTGCCTCGTTTTGAAATTGATGCAACAGGTATCATTACTTTTAATAATGCATACAACTTTCCAAATACAGCCGGAACTCCAGGGCAGGTACTGGTTCTCGACGGCAACAACTTATCTTGGAACACTATTAGTGAAAGCCCAATCACTACGAGCTATACTGATCAAAGATTGCTAACAAATTTCAGAGATCCACAGTATGGTGGCAACGCTGATTTACGAGTGCTTCGTATTGGTTCTATATTCCAAAACAGCAATCAAGGCCCGAACACGACATGGTTTACGATGCCCACGGCTCCCACAAACGATAACAATAGTTGGGCACCTCCTGCAATTGCGGCCTCGATCAGCTTCTTTGCATATTATTACTTGCACAACCCAAACATTAATGGCAATGGTTGGTATCAAGGAATGACCAAAGGCCGGATTGAGTTCCTTAATGGCTATTCGGCCATAGAAACTTCCGCTGATCAACTCACAAACAACGCTGTGATGACATTCGCAAACGTTTCTGGCAACGAGCTTAAGTTTAATTTTTTGGGTCAATGGGACGATCCAAATACAGTTTGCAACATTACATTACACTGTGTAGCTGAAATTTTCACATCTCCGGAGTATTACTGCTAATGATTACCCTAAGACCTTCCAACACACTTGGAGTGCTGCAAACGCCGACACTCGAATCGTTGCGTAGCTTCAGCAACAACTCTTATTATAACCCGGCATTCCTGGGAATCAACGAACTTGCTGTAATCAATGATGACACACAACAAGCTGGTGGAACAGTTCCCATGCACCAGCACGCAAATTTGGAAATTGTCAGCTATCATGTTATTGGTTCTTCTAGACACGTTGATACTCTTGGAAACGATGTTGTTGATACTCTTGGGAACGTTTATCTGATGAGCGCTGGAAATGGCCTGGCACATTCAGAAACCAATGCGAACAATGGCCCAACCAGATATCTTCAAATTTGGTTTAAGCCCAACCAAAAGAACACAATTCCTACCTTTGTTCGTGAACAGGTTACAGCAGAACAAAAAACAAATAATTTTCGTTTGTTGGCAAGCAATACCGGACCGTTAGTAATGAAAACTGATACGGCCAAGCTGTACGCCGGAATATTCAACCAAGATTTTACGCAACCGCTGGACGCCACTAAGACCTATTATCTCTATGTGGTAAATGGATCAGTTGCAGCGAACGGCCATACTCTCCAAATGCGTGATGCTATCAAAATCGACCATGAAACTCAACTCAATTTAACTTTGGCAAACTGTGAAATGTTGTTTTTTGAATTATAAGGAAAACCTATGTCTTATATTAAATCATCCGATAAAATCATCTTTTCACAGGATGTCTCTATTCCTGCACCTAAGAAGTTGGGCGTTGGTGTCGATGCACCGGAAGCTGCTATTCATGCAGAACTTCATGATCAGGATTTGGCTATAGCTATTCTTGGTGAAGGGTACATCACCACCACGAATTCTGCAATTGCAATTATAATTGTAGACGGCGGCTCCGGTTATGCTGATGGAACTTATACAATCAATGTAAACGGTGCTCCTGGCAATGCTGTAGCAACGATTGTTGTATCTGGCGGTGTCTTTACATCCGCTGTGTTCAGCACCCCAGGTGCGGGTTTCTTACCAACTTCTAATTTTACAGTATCGGCATTTGATCTGTCGCCAATCGATGGGTTTGCTACTCCTGCCAATTTGACTTACACTGCACATGTCCACAATCTTGGTATTGGTATAAAAGGTGTCGGCGCAGTCGGTTTCAACACTTATGTTGACAAACTGGTTTCTGTGGTGGCAGGCTCTCCTGAGAAGGGCGGCGGTGATGTCATTGGTAATGCATTTGGATTAGAAGTCGAAGATGTCGCTAATGGCAATAAAAATTGGGCGATCAAAACTGGTGTCGGTACCGTTGAATTCAATGATAGTGTCAAAGCTCTCGCGACAACTGACCCGCATGTTCCACCGTTCGCATATTACGGTAACATTGTAGTCGGTGCGAATGGTGCTGGTGGTCCAATTGATCTGTGTATTGTAGGTGATTATCTGTACACAGCAAATGTCAATGACTCCAGTGTTTCGGTTGTTGACATTTCAATTCCATCTAATCCAATTCAGGTCGCAAACCTCGTTCTCACCGGAATGAATCCGGCACAAGCGTTTTACATTGCTGCTCAAGGAACGATTTTATATGTGGCTTCTTTGGGCAACGGCAGCGGACAACTTACAACACTGGACATTTCAATTCCGAATGTTCCAGTACAAATTGGAAGTATTGCACTTTCCGCAGGAGCGAATGATGTCAAAGTTGTAGGCCGTTATGCCTACATTGTGACATTTAATGCACTGTTGCATGTCATCGATGTGTCTAATCCGGCAAACATGACACTCGTCGGCACTGGTGGCCCTGGTGGTGGTCCAATTGAATTTAATGGTATTGACATCCTTGGTAAAACTGCATACGTAGTTTCGCAAGATGCTTTCGGCGGTCACCTATGGGTTTTGGATATTTCCGATCCCACAAATCCCACTATATCTGGGTCACCAATCGAAGTAAACAGCGGCCAGCCCTGGCAGATTGCTATATCTGGTCATTTTGCGTATATTACATTGAACCAAACGAATTCATTAGCAGTAATGGATCTCTCTGGATTTTCGCCTACTTTGTTGACCACATTGACGGGACTTGGGATCAACCCAAACGGAATTGCAATAGCAGGCCGATACGCTTACGTTGCTTGCTCCAATAACACCACAAACGAATTTGACATCATTGATATTTCTATGCCAACCGCTCCGGTGAAAGTACGAACGCTGTCTGCACAGATTGGCGCTATGAGCGTTGTTGTGAACGGCCCGTGGGTTTATACAACTGAGTATATGGCAGGCACACTTGCTACGTATCACACAATAAGTGTCGAATCGGCTTCTGTAATAGCTGGCGCAGCAAATATCGGGAACATGCGGGTTTCCAATGATGCCGATATTCGTGGAGAATTGCAAGTCGGTAGAGCGCTGGTAGTAAGAAACGGCATTGTATCTAACGGTGATGTGGTAATCCATGGTAACCTGTCGGCTACAACCATGGACGTGTTACCAACAATCCAAAACGTTGGTGATCCCAGTAGCTTAAATGTTGACTTGTCGCAAGGTACCATCATCAATGTGCTGATGAACGGTTCTATCAGTCTTACTGCACACAATATGGTAGCAAGACAACGGTACACATTTGCTGTCGCACAAGCTGGTGGAAATGATACTTTGATTTGGGATACTGCGGTATTTAAGGGCGCGATGACCATCAGCGCTGGTGCTGGTTCGACATCAATCCAAGAATTCTTGTGTATTGATGGTGCACATTTACTCGCTGTGAGTCCTGGTGTGACCGGCTTATTCATCAACCCACCGCCGATGTAGTCTATATATCTTTATGGAAACAAAACCTCTTGACAAAATGGTTGCACTAGAACTAGAAAATTTAAGCTTGAAACTGAACATTATGAAACGTAATGAGCAAGATCTTCAACAACAGTTTCAAGCTGCTGCTAATAAGGCCTTGTCGGATGCTGGGCTTAGTTTTGAAGAATGGGCAATTGATCTTGACAAAGCTATGTTTGTTCCTCGTCGTCCTTAGATAACTTGCGAGTCATGTTAGGCTTGTGCTACAATCAGGCGTGACTCGCAGAACACTTTTTGAAGTATTGGTTGGGGCTTCCATTGTTCCAGTTTTAAATGCAACCACTCGGCCAATCCAGACAATTCGCCCATTTGTTGTGAATGGGCTTCCAACCCAAAACGGCCATCGATATCCCAAATCAGTCTGGGAAAACGCGACAGCATTACATACACAGCTAAGACATAGTCTCGTGGCGCTCGGAACTTCGGAAGGGCCTTCACTACCTCTCGGGATGATTTGTGCGCGTCTGAGTACCTTGGAAGTTCAAAAAACCCCAGGTCCTGAACTGTACCGGGTGTTTGCAGAGATTCCTGAATGGTGGTAGAGTTGGCGGTACTTGACACCAAATATTTCGATGTGGTAAAATGGTTTTATGGCACACACACGAGAAATCGCCGAATTAATCCACGAAGCGGACATGGACGCAGCCTACGGCGGAATGTTTGGCGACATGACTCCAGCAGAAATGGAAAAACTTTGTGATGAATCTCTTGAAAGGTATGTTATGGAAGATCTCAAAGAAAAGCACGAAGGCGTTGTGTTGAAATCGGAACCAGCTCGGCCTTACTCGCGGGTCAGCCGGGAAACCGTTGCACGGTACGCTGAGCAGATCGACGGGTTTCTTGCAGCGGTGGCCAATCCGAAGACGCCGTTGGCAAGGGTCTCGAATATGCCCCATCCGTACGGGTCAGGTATCCAGGCTACGCGGAAGTGCGTTCACTGTGGTTCCGACGTGCGGCCTGACGAGGGTTCTTGCGGTTGTTTTGACAACGGTTGCCAGTAAGCGTTCAGCACTGGCGTGCGTTCACGGAACGTGAACAGAGAGGAAGAGTATGCGCATCTCATTGATCCAATTGTGGACCATCGTTTGATTTTAGAACCGATTTCTTAGTGGTGCATACCTCGTTGACTTTCGTTATCGAGGCTCTCCTGCTGAGGCGACGGCGGGAGTTGAATGACTGACAGCGTTCAACTCCCGCCTGTTGTTATTTCCTGCGCTTGCTTTCCTTCAGCTTTTCCTTCACAACATCCGACAGTTCTTTCAGCTTGTGCTCAAATTCATCGGCGGAAACACCTGTGGCAAGTGTCTTCATCCCGTTCTTGATTTCCCATTGTTTGTAGAGAATATCAATCGGAGACTCGTATGTAAGCCACAGCTCATATTTGGTGCCTGGTTTGGTCATTTTAGCTTTCAAATCCATACCAGAGTGCTGCGGTACAAAACCGTTGTCTATTGCGATATCCCAAATATCCTTGGTTTCTTCTTCGGCTTCTGTAATTACTACCTTTTTTACGCCATCAGCATCGACGCTTTCACGTAACAAGTGTAGCTTGAAAAGCAACTCATTCATTAGTTCGCTGGATGCCTTTTTGACACCCTTGTTGTACCAGGTAGACAATGCTGGAGAAGGCTTCCTGCGCAGACGAGCGATAACAGCCTTTTCGACTTTCATTAATTCGTCCTTGATAATGTCAGACGACAAATTAACCTGTTTGGCAACATCAGCAAAAGGACCCGTCTCTTCAACTTCAGCCGGGGCTTCAGCCGGGGCTGCTTCTTCTACCTCTTTGTCCTTGTCTTTTTCATCAGCCGGGGCCGGTTCTTCCTTGGGTTTCTCTTCAGCAGGCTTTTCTTCTTTTTCGGCTGGGGCCTCTTTTTCTGCTGGTTTTGCGGGTGGCTCAGCTTTGGCTGGTGTCGGGGCCGGTTTGTCTTCCGGTTTTTCTTCAGCGGGTGGCTCTTCTGCCGGGGCTTCAGCCGGTTTCTCTTCAGGTTCTTCTTTGCCTACCGGTTCTGCAACTTTGGGCTTGTCTTCAGGCTTGGTTTCGGCTTCCGGTTCAGCTAACGTGTCTGGTTTTGCTTCTGGCGTAGCACCAACATTTCCAGATGGTTTAACGAGAGCCTGGACAATTTTGGTGAGGTCGCTCATGACGCGGCTGTCATCAGTAGAATTGATGGATGTGCCATCCGGCAAATCAGCCCGTAACATGACATGGCGCAATTCCTTGGACTCTGGAAATTTAGCTTGGGCGATGCTGAAAAACTTGTTGATATTCTTGGAAAGTTCTTCTACGTTTGCGGCTTTGATAATTTTGGTAGCCAGCAAGCTATTGCCATCGGCGAAACCAATCTTAAAAGTGGGGATTTTTTCCTTAGCAACCGGTGCGGTATCAGGCAATGCCGATTCGCCCTCTTCAGCCAACACCCCAGAAGTTTTCAACAGCAAGCTGACGACCTTGTTAACTTTCTCCATTTTGGATTCGCTGATCACACGACCATCGCTCCACGATACTCGTGACACCTTCGCCGTCAAACCTGGGTTTTCGCTCTTTTGACGTTCTTTAACAAGACTTTCGGTGATGGTTTTACCAATGTTCATGACCTTCCTGCCGGTAAAGCTCATGCTTGATTGTAATTGGTCTCCATCCATGAAGTCTACTAGGAGTGTAATTTTGTCAGTCATTGATTATTGGTTCCTCGTGATTATGGAAATATTCAGAGGTATTTAGGAAGGCTTCTAGCCTGAACGACTGGTTCGACAACCGTTCAGGCTAGAATTTTTACCGTTTGCCGCCGAAAGCAATGAGATAAATGATGGACGCCAGGGCCGACATCGCCCGTTCGTGCTGATATATCCCACTAGCATCGGAGAAACCTTGGACAACCAGCTTACGCGGGTGAATCTTGACCAAGTATCCGCCTTTGGGTTTGATTCCGGCCACAAGATTGCGCGTGCCGGTTTCGATAATTTTGACGATGTCGGTGAAAGTTTGACCTTTAAACTCTTTGGTCATCATTTTCACAGCAGCGGGATCTGCGCCATTTTCGACATAATGGAAAGCGACTGTCAAAATGCATCCTGGGGTGCTTGTCAGGGTGAACTTTTCGGGTGGCCTAATATCTACCTCTTCAGCAGCACCCGCCAGGTCGGTTTCTTCTTCTGGAACTTCAATAGTTGGTTTTTTCTTTTTAGTGGACATCTGCTCCTACTTAGCCGCTTTTTTACGGGGTTCTAAATTTCCTTCGCCGCCTACCATAATACCAAATTTACAAATGTAATAGGCATCAACGATATCGCCTACCGGACTGCCAACATTAGTGGCTTTTGGTTGGAATATCGACATCAAGTTATGCCCAGTTTCCTGTAAAAACGCAGCAAACATATGCTCTTTTAATGCGTTGCCTTTACCAGAACCAAACTTCTTGATTACCGATGGGGAAACTGGCACCACCTTCGCTCCCATTTTCCACAGGAAATGTTTGGTGATGGCCATATTTTCTGCAATATGAAAGGAGCGACCTTTGGATCCAAAGCTGTAGTCTTCACAATATGCTTTAATAGGTTCATTATCAACACGATGATAATTCACACGTTCCGCCATCCATTCGGCAATGGCGTTCCATCTTTCTTCGTTGTTGGTAGAATCAACAGCCTTTCTTCCTGTAATGTTTTGCCATTGAATTGGCTTGCGTTCAGACAAATAATATAAAAAACACTTGTCAAAACCGAAGTTTTCTTTATCTCCAGAATACACTGCGAGTGCTGGGCATGTCATGCTCCAGTCTAAACCTAATGTCAACATTATAATCCTTGGTAGCTGATGCCCTTGGCTATTATAGATGTTGTATACCAACTAACCTTAAAAAGCTTCGCTGTTTTCTTGATTGATTGGCCACCAGCAACCATATCTATAATGGCTTCCGCTTGTGTTATTGTTAATTTGGAATTTCCATTTAGTGGACCAGTTTGAGCAGAACCGTGTAGACGTTTTCTGAGGTTGTTTTCACGTCTGGTCTCCCAAATTAAATTCGATGGTTTATTGTTGAGCTGGTTGCCATCCAAATGAGAACACTCTTTGCCTGATGGTCTGGGGCCATGATAAGCTTCACAAACCAAAGTATGAATAAGATGCGTTTTAACGGGGCTTTTCCCGTGTCCCAGCCCAACTGTTAAACGATTATGTCTATTGACGATTGGGCTGAGGCGGTGAAGCCTGCTCATATCGATTCGACCCAGAGGAGTTTTGGCAGACCATATCTGTCCTTCTTCATCAGCAAAATAGCCTGGATATCGTAACTGTATCATTCGTTTTATCTAGGTGTTACTTGACAGCACCAGTTCGTTTATGATAAAATGAGTTTGGAGAGAAAACAATGTCGATGTCGAGTAGCGTAGTAGGCTTCAAACCACCAGACGCCAAGTTCAAGGAAATGCTAGCCATTTGGAAAGCCTGCGAGAAAGCGAATGTTGACCCGCCACAGGCCGTCGTTGATTTTTTCAATGACGAAGATCCAGACCCCAGTGGTGTTATGGTTGACATCGAGAAGTTGCCAGCAGTTTCCGAATACAGCGACGAAATGCAAGAAGGTTTCGAAGTTGATATTCGCAAGTTACCGCCCGATATCAAAATCATTCGATTCTGGAATTCGTTTTAACGGTGCAACTGGTCGTGGCATGTTTTGCAAGTGGCGAGAAGATTAGGCAAGCTGTGTTTACCAGGCTTGCCCTTGGACCATCGCGATTGATGTTTGCGGTGATGGGCTGATGTAGCTGGATTTACTCGACAAATTTCACATTTTCCACCGGACCTGGCTCGTAGCTGCCGTCTGGTGAAACTTGAAATGGCTGACATGTTAATACTTATGGAAGTTAGAACATTTGTCGAGTGTTGCAGTACCTCGAATGAAGTGTCAGATAAAGTTCAATAAGGAGAACGAAAATGGGTGGATTTAGCCACAATCGAGATGAAGCTGAAGAAGTCGTAGCCAGGACAGAACCAAGTCCACTAGCTACGATATATGAGACGCCGGAATTCCAGGCAGAACTCAAAGCAGCCGTAGGTGCAGCCGAACTGAGCACACCGACACGGGAAGCAATTGAGGCCGAATTGAAAGCTATTGCCGACAAAGAGGCTGCTGGTATTTCGATTGAACAGCAATTGGAAGATGTGTTCAACAAAATCCAGGCGGCACAAGAAGTCAGCAGCTAAGTTTGGACTGGTTAATCAGCTTCATCGATGTACGCTTTAAATGTTGCTTCAGCATTTGGTGCAGCTGGGTAAACGACGTAGCTAGTCGGAAAGCGCCGATGGTAACCCAAGGTCCTGTAATCTTGCGAGGCCTTGGGTCCAACCATCAAAAATCCTTGTATTTGGATGTCGTCCATGATGATTTCATCATGACCATTAGTTAAAACTTCACCAACCGAATCCCTGATGTCAATTACCCCGGCTTTGATAGTCTCCAGGTCAGCTCCCAATACCTTTTCCAAGCCTTCCAGATAGTCTTCCGTAAACTGGCTGGGAAAATCCCAGCCTGAATCCCTAGCCACCTGCACGATGGCTGCGAGACGTGTCCACTTAGTGTCACTGCTATCATCCTTCCAGCCAGTGTACAACGGTGTCAAAAAGTCATTTGCTTCGGAAGGGTCCCATACCGAAAAATACTCGTTTCGGTATCGTTCTATCAGTTCATCCAGAATGCCAGATTTAATAGCTTCGGATGTCATTTTACGGCGAAATGTGGCAATATTAGCAATCAACTGGGATAGTTGAGCCGCAAGTTCAGCCTTCCCCGCTGCTTGGGCAAAATCCACCATTCGTGCCAAATCAACCCATCTAATGCCGTTTTCGTCAGCCTTAGAATAAACGTCGAACGGGGCATCTACCAAGGCGTGGCCGTATACTTTAGCTACCGCTCCACCATGGCCTGGTAATACACCATTGAGAGCTTCTTCGAATTCCGGCTTGAGAGAAGTGGAAATAGACCTGTCGGTATGTTCAAGACCAATCAAGTAAGCGATACTTTCAACCGATAAAATATGGAAGGCACTCATATAATGAGGACCACCACGGGCTTCATCAGCTAGCAAATCGGTAATGGGAATGTAGTATTGCGGCTGATTAAAATGACGAGCAAAAACAAGGCTTCCCGTATCATTCAACAGCTTACGTGGTCCCTCTACGAGAAAGTTTTTAAAGGTCATCTGGAATATTTATGGATTGACTATTAACCGAGATCGTGTTAAAATGATGGTATGAATTGGACTATTGCGGCACTGGGTGTTTTGGTTTTGGTTTTGGTTTTGTTGTGTATGCGGTTCACCAGGCCTGTTTCAAAAATGATAGACGGTATAATTGGGGCTTTCTTGGTTGTACACTTCGTTTCACTTCTTTTTCAACTTCAACCCTCAAAAAATAAGAAGCAAAACCACCAAAAATTCTGGGTGACTCTGCTCCTCATTCTGGGACTGGTATTGTTGTTCTGGCCGCGAGGCTAGTACGAACCGGTATCGTCGTCCATGTCCTCTTCTTCCTCTTCTTCTTCGTTTTCCTCTGATGTAGCGCTGCAGAATTCTCCGCAGAACGCACAAAATTCTGGCGATTCTTGCTCAGAATAAACTGTGTATGATGCCCCACAATAATCACACGACACGATAGTTTTTAATTCAGCCATTTGACTCCTTCCTTGTGCCGAAATAAAACGGGATAAACTTTTCGGCTATTAAAATTTATGTCAGAAAATATTTTAACCAAGGAAACCTTATAAAATTCATAAATACAAGAGGGAAAATATTACTATGTCCAACTTTTTAGATGCAATGCGATTTAGACAACAACACCTCAACACCCTAGGAACCACTGGGTTACATGATGGCAAAAACACACCAGTTGCTAAACCAGAAGTAAAAGAAGCGGCTCAGCCAAACCTTCGTCGCTTGAGCGCCGACATCATGTCTTTTATGATTGAAGCCCAAGAACCTGAAGCCGACGAGCAACCGGCTGAAAAGAAGGCAAAACGTCAACCCACCAAAGGTGCCATGATGAACAAGGTTGACTCTTTGACATCGGTTGCAGAACTTCGTGATAAGAAGACTGGTAAAACGATCAGCCGTAAAAAGTTCTTGTTAGACTTGGAAGCTTACCTCGGCCAGTTCGAACCAGGCGTTGCCACACACGAAGACGAAGAATAATGCTGACTTTTTGCCAATTTAGTGAAGCTGTAAAGCTGCCACTTTACCACGGCACTGCGGATGTTCATGTCGCCAGCATTAAACAGCATGGCTTACTTGCTAAACCATCGGTCTACCTAACAACCGATCTTTTGGTTGCTTTACAAGAAGCTGTCCATGCCGTTCATGGTGACCCTTATGCAGAAACAAAAGCAAGCAGCCGTGCACTTCCATTGGATGGTGCAAAACCAGTGATTTTGGTGATTGACCGGGGTCGTGTCAAAGGTTTAAAACATGACCCCGAATATCTGGAAGGAAGCACTGTTCGTGCACACGCCTTTATGACCCAACAGAACATAGAAGCGTCGGCCATCCAAAGGATTGTGAAAGGAAAAGCCAGTCTGAAACGGCTTTTGGATGAATTTTTAAGAGCTGGCGGTGAAAAAGAAGATAGTTACAGATGGTACTCTGTTAAACGGCTTCTGAATGAAGTTTAAGATTTCCTAGGGTGGTTGTCTCTCAGCATACACTGTTCAAAACTTAAGTCGTCAATAGAGTTTCCATCATCGTCGCACCAATCTCCATCTTCCAGAACCGACAACCCTCCAACGAATATGTCATATTTGGCCAACACGTCCAAAATCTTCTTGGCCCCATACAACGAATCCACCGGAACATGGAATGCGTTCATGGAAACTTGTGGAATCCACCATACACGCATAGTGTTTGCTTTTTTTCATTTTGATCCACCTATTCGCCATGCAACATCAAATAAACAATGTAGAGCCGTTCACCTATGACAGTTGAAAGACAACTTGTTAAATTTTCAACATCACCTGATGCTTTGATTTTATCAAGAACCGTCTTAACCATCATGTCACTGACATCTTCATCTGGAACCGCGTAGCCGCGTCGTTTTCCACCCAAAACCTGAGTAGCGGTGCGGAAATAATGTTGGCCAGAACAACCACAGCAGCATTTGCCATTAATTCCGGAATAAACGCTTAGAACGTCTTCAACAGTCAGCTTTTGGAGCATCTCTTTTGCACACTTACCAGTCGCTGGGTCAAGATAACCATCTGCTATTTCTTTTACAGTCAGTTTAGATGATGTCATATAACTCATTTTATCATGCTTCGAATCCGATGTCAAGGCCTATGCTTCTTAAGCATTTGTTCTACTTCTGCCTTACTGATGGCCGTTAACCCACCTATAAAAGCATTGAATAACAACCAAACAACTCTGCACTGTTCCACCACGATCCTTGACACCAATAGGTTAACAGAGTGTCAATTTCATGGATAAGTGCTGTGAGATTAGGAGTTGGAGGCATCAATTGCTCCTCCATATCGTGCATCAAACCTGGCCTTTGCCGCCTGTGAGAAACGCGGCTCTGCTATGCCGGTCCCGAAAACCCAGCTAAAACCTCCCAAAGTCCGGAAACCGTAGGACCCAAGTTCTACACCGCGTTCATCGACCAAATCCAAAACACCAGGAGCACTCTCTACAATTGTTGTTTTTGCCCCGAGATATCTAAAAACAAATTGCGCATCGGTTATTACGGCATTTAACATACAATCAAGGTGACTATCTTTTTTGGGATAAGCCCAGCATAATTCAACCTTCATGAATTGTCGAAAATGCCACTCATCAGGTCGGTCATCTCTAAAACATGGGGTAACAGTCATCAATCTCGTGTCATGTTTAAGCTGGCCATCCATAGCCATTTGAATAAAGCCCTGTTCTCCAGAGCCAACCAAATGGCCGTCAAAAGTTTCAAATGACTTGTTTTCTCGTGGCTTCGTGGCATAGATGGCCTCGCCAGATACTAGCCAAGGAACACTGATACGATGGTAACCGTATCGTTCGTACATCTTTATTGCGTCATTCAGGAATCCATAGTTGATAAGGTTTTCTTGCATCAATCCTCTGTAGGGCGATACCCTTCAGGGCGGTGCTCGTAGCTAAACATTGACCTATCCTTTACTCGACCAACGTGGTACATGCCACAATAGCAACATCTGTATGGCTCACGTTCTCTGCCAGGATAGTTTTGTTCTAAGCTATAAGCGGCCACTGTCGCCTTTTGCATAGAATCATGACGAAATTTACCTTCACACGAAAACTGCCGGTCTATTTCTGCTCTTTCTTCAAGTGATAAGCGGCTTTTAATCCACCGGGATAAAAGACTCTTTAGTAATTGAATTACGCTTTTCATCTAAAGTTCTCACAATGTAGACATCATTATTCGGCTTAAATCTGTATCGGCTTTGATACTGTTGGCTTGCTTCCATTTTTTCAAAACGGTTATCGTGGTCCATCACAACATCAATTTCGGAGTGCGGTTTGTCCAATATTACAGAACCACCGCATTCTAGCTCATAACACGGTCTGTTATAGAACTTGGGTGGAACATATGGAAAAGGTTCATGACCATGCAAAAGCCACCGCAAAAGATACGAATGGCAAACATCGGCATAATTGGGAAAACGGCCTTTTGCCCCATCAAAAATGTCCATGTATTTCGCCATAGCAGCAATGGCAAAATCAACTTGCTCTTTGTTCAATTCCATCTCAAAACGTCCTTCATAGCCAGTGTCACGATCACTTGCGCATTCAAATCCAGAGCCAACAACAACCACTGAGGGGTGCAATAAAAATTGGTGCTGCCCCAGTAAATCGATTTGGGGAGAATGTTGTACTCAACAACGCCACCATTAATGATGTAGGTGATGTCAACTTGTTTGGTGTGAAGTTTTGTCATTGTTATTCCTAATCATCAATACACAACACACCAAAACGAAAATGGCACAAGATAGGCTCCATCCGTCGAATCTTTTAAGTGCGATCATAACCCAAGTGTGGCAGAATTGAACGCGATGGCTGCAACACCAGCGGTGCGACTAGCTGTTGTCATTTTCATCCTTTCGGATGGCATCGGCTATGTCAGTGCACGTTCTGCAAGTGATGAACCATTCATCAATGGTAGCCATGTCAGGTTTGTCCCTAAGAGGGATACCGCATAACGTGCTGACTACGTCCCTACTGTACAGGTGTTTCATGCTGGTTTAGAACTTGTTTGCCTGGTCCCGTCTGTGAATGCCTTCTTGGTAAGCTTGGCCATTTCAAACAGATCTTTCATAGAAGTGCCTGGATGATGTTTAGCCAGATATTCCTGTAGCGCTCCCACCAAATCAGACATTTCAACCAGCTGTAGAATTTTGACACCCTGGTCAACCGCGTCCTTCAGCTCATCGAGTTCTTCTTGAATTTTCGAGATCTCGCCAATTTCGCCGCTCGTTATTTCAGCTTTATGATACCCAGCCATCAAAAGTTCCTTTTAACCCATCCAGAACCGGTTTCTAACCACACGTCTTCGTGAAATTCTTCCAACAACACACACTTTCCTGATTCAAAAGTCGCTCGGTAATCAACCCATTTGCAAGTTTGCGGTTTGTTGCCGTAAAAGTCAATAGTACCGGTGTATGAGCCACAATCTATTGCGCCTTCTTTAGGACCATATGGCGCGTCTCTTTCACAAGTCAGCTTTCCATCTTGGCCAACATTATAACGAGACAGTGCACACTCAAGGTCTTTGGTTTGATAATCATAATCGCCAAGTGGCCGAAAGAAGATGGTGTCGAACATTCCCATATTCCAATTGTATCACAGACGACTAAGACCGTCAATCAATTAGGGTCCGGAAACGCTCCGGACCCCCCTTGTTGTTATTTGTTACTTTTGAAGTCTATTGGGCATGCGCCATTTTCACAGTTTACATGTTCCAACCCAATATCTTCAGCCACTTGAACATTGATTCCAGCCACAAGCCTTTCAAACTCCTCGCGTGATACTGGTTGTTCCGGCTGGTATTCGTAGCTGGTAACGTCGGCTTGTGGCATGACCGCGCAACACCGGATTTGGCTCTGATACTTACGAACCATATCTCGGAAATGCTTGAAGTCAACCACACTGGGAATGTACTTCATGGTGTAACTGATTTGGTTGCCAAAATTTTCTTCCAGTGGCACACCCTGGTCATCCGTTCCATGAATCCAATATTTTTCACCCAACATCAGCCAACGATACTGTTCTTCAGGAGTTGCCTCACCAGCCGTCACCATTTTGTCGCCCATGCCCAATGTTGTGATGGTAGGAGCCGTTGGAAAACCAACAATTGTGGTGTTTTCAACTTTAGTAAGCTGACGAGTTGGATAGCCTTCCTTTTCATATTGAAGGACGAGTTCGTGCCCATTCCTGAACTGAACCCACCGCAGATACCACGCTAACGCAGGAAGATGCCATCCTTCGGTCAGGCCGAATAATTTGGACACTGAACCACTGGGCTTAACTGTAGTCATCGTGTGTGGCACTGGAACGCCAAGTTTGGCACTGTAAGTATGAGCTTCGTCCACCACAGCTCTATGGAAACGCGCCAGGGTTAGCCAGAAATCTTTGGATTTTTCTTCGTCGATTAAATCACGGAAGCCAAGGCCAAAAAATTTCCAGGCAAATTCATGAACGCCGGTCAGTCCTACACCAATACGATTGGTACGTTTTACTTCTTTCTTGTAAACACTATCCATGGAATTGACACGGATAAGGGCGCGAGTCGTAACCCTGATAGCTTCTTCCGCTTCTTCGATGGTGTCAGCGTGGTAAGGAACACAATCGGCAATGACGCAAAATCCACCGAGTGCACTCAGCACAATTTCACTACACGGGTTCACAGTCATGTGATATTTTTTGCGTTTTGCCCGTTTTGCTAACTTGGACATCAGAATCTGAGTGTCTTCGTTGAGAACGTACCGGCTCGAGCCGACATAATCGCCGTTGTTTAAATCAGTCCAACCTTCATCTTTTTGAACCAGCCGATGAGCATTAATAAAACCAGGTTCGCCGGTACCATCAGCATAGCTGGCTTCGGTTGCGAGAGCAAAAACCTTACGGGCGTGCTTTGCTAATTCATCTTCGTAGCCTTCTTCATCGCGCTTGATGTTCAAAAGCTTCCAAAATTCATCATCGACCATCACTGAGTTATTGGCAGACCACAAAAAACCGAACGGAGGTAACTTACCGTCAGCCGCATACTGATCACGCAATGCAATAATTTCTTTCCCAGACAAACCGGTGTACTCAATCGGGCGTTTAACAGTAATGAAATCTAAAATAGTTTTATCAGACCAGAATTTAGTGGCCATACGAGCGGCACGGCGAACATCACCAACTCGTACCACTTCAGCAAAATAATGGTCGATATAAAGAGCCTGTTTCCACGGATCCATTCTTGCACCCTTGATGGATGCGGCTTTAACGAAAGCATTCATCAGTGGAACTGGGCCGCTGGCAGGTCTATCTTGCATGCCTTTAATGGGTGAACCCTTTGGGCGAACTTTGCTAAAATTCAATATCAAAAGCTTGTTACTATGAATTTTTTCGAAAGCAGAATTTTCCCAAAATTCCAGTGCTTTGGCCCATCCTTCACGGCTATCCGGGACTTCGAACCACATAATATCTTTGCCTTTACCGTACTTGTGTTTGGCATCACGCAAACTTTCATGGGCTGACCAGTCGAAATCGGGGTGACTTTCGCTCAACACACATTTGAGGCTCGGTGCATTATCCCAATCAATCAACATCATGTCATCATCATAAGAACGACCAACGCCGGAACCATTCAACAATAACAGCAACTGTAAAAATGAAGTGGCAGCCGTGGCACAGTTACCAGTCAATAACCCATTTGCTAAAACAAATCCTGTAGTGACTGGCTCTTCCACGCAAAATACTGGTGCCTCCCCTGCGTCTTCAATACTGATCACACGTCTAGCCACGCCTTTAGCAAGTCGAATAGAATGTAAAGTTTTGCCTAATCCGCAAACTTGATATGACCCATCGCCTTCTTTGCGATCATGATGAGAAATACCGGTGATAACATAACCAGCAAAACTAGCATAGTCATACAACCAAGCAATTGCTTCTTCGTTTGTGGTGGAAATTTCAATTCCACCATTATCAATATTTCTGGTGTATGTTTTAGACCCATCAGCAAGCCACCATCCGAAAATAAAGCCCGCGACATAAGCCGGATCACTAGTAAATGGAGTTCGCTTCCAATATGGCTTTTTGCCAACATATACAACCGGATCGCCTTCAGCCGATGGTGGATAACTGACGGAACATCCATCAAAATATTGCAGATATTCATGATCTTTGGGGCCGCATAACCGAATCATGTTGTATTCGCGACCTTGTGATACCATTTTAGTTTCGTAATCATTACGACGTTTATGGTTTGAACCATCACCAAAAACTAACCCGTGTCTAATACCTTCAGAACACATTTCGATAGGAAGTGTAGTGGCTGGTTCTAATATATCACCGACTTGTAATGACTGGGTCTCAGAACCATCCTTGAGAAACCATCTGTGGTTGGGAGTTGCCACCACTTCAAGATGGAATTTGCTTTGTGGTCCTCCCATTTTAATGCGTCTTAATGGTTGAACACCATATTGTTTTACTAGTGCTGGACGCCATTGGCCATCACGAGCTTTCACGGTAACAGTTTGCCCAACCAAAGAACCGATTTCTGCCGCACCGTATTCGAGTGTGGCAATCTTGGTCGTCGATTCGAAACAGTTTGTATAAACTTCCATTGGCCTATCTTTCTGATCTGCATCGCCGTGCTGCAGGTGTCTACCGCTCATAAGCGTAGTAGCCTTGGCAATATGATGTTTCAGTAACTTATATTCAGATTTGTGCTCCTCATGAATGGGGCTGAGCGAAACGTTTCCCGTGGCCACACGGTGGGCGACATCCGCCCAAGTTTCAAATTTACCATTCGCGTCTTTTCTAAGGATGGTCCGCTCGGCCACCGCTTGCCCCATACCGGGATGTAACTGTCGCACTTTAGATGCTGATGCTGCTGATGAGTTCATAATTCCTCTAAACAAATAGGCACATATTGCCCGAAGTAAATTTTGACTACGTGATTAAAATATCGTGGATAACGGCGAAGATAACTGCTTGGTTGCAGCGGAAAGGAGCCTGAGATATGTCAAGCTTTGGTCGCACAGGCCTATTTAGAAGCACCGGCAGCTTACCAAGGATTGGTCCTTTCGACGGCACATTGTTGCGAGTTTAAATATCGGAACAATATCTCGGGTGTGGCGGCATTAAATATTGTTCTATTGTCAGTTCCAGTTGATTCAGTGAAGTGACGACAATATGGACGGTTCTTAAACATTTTCAGCTCTATCTTCTGTTTTTTAAATGATTTGTTCGTGTAAGTGTTGTTGGATCTCACCCAACCGCACCTAGTTAAAATTCTGTCAAACCCCGCAAATATTGGGTTAAAAACATAAACCGGAGGTTCACGTTTAATATCTGTTGGTTGTTGACGGCTGCGCGGCGGAGGTGACGGAGTTTGCGGCCTTGCTTTAGGAGCGGTGGTTTTAAAAGGATCGCCCAAGCCATGATTCTTAGCCATTCGTATGGCTGAATCTCTTGCCAATTCTCCCTCTGCTTTAGATCCCGGCGCTAAAGCCAGCCGCACAAGCCCGTTAATTGTTTGCCTAATATCTCTCGCCACTCGCGCCTATTTAGGAAACAATATATCCTTTTTTCTTTTTAGAACTAACCAATTTGTCATAGGCTTTGGAGGCTTCGTCGTGTGTCGAAAAAATTGTAGAAATTTGCTTCATAGTACCACCTCTACGGCCATAACTAGCCAAAACCTCATAATCTCGCTTCACAGGCTGTTGATCTCGTTCCACGATGGAAATATCATAAGTTTTATCGCTAGTTCCTTCTTGGCATGAAAGGTGAATTTGATTGGTGATGCGCCTGATGACTTCATCGTCATTTTCTTCTTCAGCATCATATACATCACCTTCAGCGACGACATCTTTTAAGTCGTAAGGCAGAGATCCCATATCCCCAAGCCAGTCCAAATGCGCTTGGATGCTGGTGGTTTTTATGCCAAGGGCTTCCAAAACACTTTCTGGATTTAAGCTATGGCTTTCCAACACCAACTTCCCATCAACATAGAGGCCAGCCCAATCATCGCCGTCTACAAATGTTATTTTGCTTTCCATCAATAAACTTTTTTCCATTCTTTCAGCCCATCCTCAAATGATTTGTACGGCCCCATATTGACATGGTTTGCTGATACGAAATACCAACCAGTAATATAAGGAGAAGCGTACCAGTTACCCAACTTGTAGCCACCTGATTTGGTGGCCTCCCAGGTTTCATTAACGTTTTGTGTTGTCTTTTTAGTCGCCATCATTTAGCTCTTTCCAAATTTCATGTCTTTTTCCTCGGCAAACTTCAATAGGATTGCTACCAGTATCAGACGATGTCAACCTGTAAAGAACCGCATCATCATTGCCGTTGATTTTTACAACATACTCAATATGATAACTAACCGTTTCTCCCAAATCATATTTGATGGTTTCTTTAACCACGCGCATCGGAATTCCAAAACAATCTCTTTCGTTGATTGTTTTTGCTAAATCTTCTGCTGATATCATTTTTCCAAAAACTGTTTCTCGCATTAATAATTTCTGCACTCCCAAACAACAAAATTTTGCCGAAATTCTCCGACTGGGCTACCAAAAATTGTGAATTCAATCACGGATTCAGGATAACGATCCCATATGTCCTGCAACGTCTCATAGCAGCCTTCGTCCAAAGCCTTGATACGAGAAATTGCTTCCAGCCCGTTTGCTGTACGGCCACTCCCCAGAACATCAAGCCGTAAACTTAATGATGGATTGGTGCCGTAAGCCAAATAAATGTAAGACTCATCACGCACTGCTTCGGCATTTATTAATCTGCCACAACCTTGACATTTTGGGTCTTTACAACCGGCCAAATGAGGAATTTCTTGAAAGTACATGCTTTCAGGGTTGGCTCCTCGGTCAACCAATGATTTGACCATTTTAGCCACATCCACTGCATAAACTGATGGCACAAAAAATGGAGAGCTGCGCACGCGATTTCTAATTGTTAACCTGGCATTACTGGAGCACCCGCGTTTTGCTAATTCTTCAAGTGAATTCCAAATTCGAAGGGTGTTGCCTAGCTCACCCTTCGATGCCAGCCGCAAATACTGTGATTTGTCGGCAATTATCATGTTAGATTTTTCCCTGCCGTGCCGCTTCAGAAAGCATACCACGAACCATCGTAATAACATTACCGACAGCTGGATCTGCTGCATGATGATCAATCGAATTGAGGATATCCAAAATCGGACCCATCACGCCGTTGGGGTTGCCCTCAAAGAAAGCACGATACTGAGTCCAACCCTTGAAATTACCAGACGAAAAACCAGGCGTAGCGATATGCTCAAGCGGACTTAAATGTTTTGGCTCAAGTGGGTTATCTCTTGCGACCAGTTTATCAAAAAGCTCAACGTCTTTGGATGTATCACGTTTGCCATCATGAGTCAAATATGAAACACGAGCGCAACGGGCAATACAAATTCTTTTTTGGGTTTCAATGTCCAATTCCATTTCGTCTGGCTGCAAATATGGCACATGCCAGCCACCTTCAGGAACAAACACAGGAGTAGAACTGGCCATTGCATCGCGTATCGCCTCGGCAGAAATTCTGATTTCCGGCATTGCGGCGTGATGACAGCGCTGGTGGAAGAAATTATCAAACTCGGTAGAGCTGAGAATGATGGTGGTCCACATATGTGGTTCCAGCAATCTGTTGGTGGATTGTTTGTGTAATCCTACTTCAGATAAGGCAACAGCACTGTCGATAGCATCAGCACGTGCCGCACGCCATTCAATCTGTGCAGCTTCTAATTCATCACCGGTAAGCTCTCCATATGCTTGCATGCCAGTTTGGTTCTTACCCCAATACAAAGGCTCTGCAGGTATGTTTTTAACCTTGTCAATAATTTTGCTGACTGGAATAGCCCTGGATGATGCTGAATTGCGGCTGAACATCCTGTGGGTGTTCATTTCTGCAAGTGCATATCGGTGCAAAGTGACTTCTAATGTGGTAAGCCTTTTGCCCCACGGGGAAATGGAATCGCAAATAACTTTTGCTGATGGTTGAAATAGTTTAGATTCTTGCATTTTGGTTGTTGTTCAACAAACCATAATGAAGGTGGTGCTCACTTTTAATTCTTTTCAATTATACTATTAAAACGAGAGCCTGTCAACAATTGAAAATTCGTATAAATTGCAGTTGCACATTTACCAATATCAATGTCATCTTCTCCAGTATCGACAAAAGTCCAGCGAGTGCAAGCTGAACAATGAGGCGTCAAACTTAGGCTTTCTTTAATTTCCCGGTTGATTTCTTCGTCGGTCATAGACGCCCACCCAACCAGTCACCGATAAGCGCGAATATACCACGCCCACAGACAGCTTTCAAAATAAAATGGAGGCCAACTACGGCGACTGGTGCAGGAATAACAATATACCAAATAAATCCAGCCGCCAATATTTGGCCAATAGTTATTTCAGAAATTTTTGTGTTCATGCTAAATCCTTTTCATACCAGTCTTTACCTTCTGGAGGACGTTTTACAAAAACGGGAGTTCCAGGCCCGATGTATGCCCCAAGCGTGTTGAAAATTAAGTGCTCCTCGGCATCCTCTAAGCTCATACCCTGGCTGGCCAAAATTTCCACACATTTGTCGTAATCGTAGGCCACCACCATGTTTTGCGAAACTCCGTCTTTTTCAGCCGGAAACCAACCATTAGCAATACCAATAATAGCATCATCAAAACCGTCAGCAGTAATTAGCTCTTCAGGAAAGTCATCGATAAACTCTCTAGGTGTCATGGCCCAGTGCCTCTTTTATTTTCTCCTCAATGCCAGAATACGTCAAGAATTTCATAACTTCATCAGGATCGCTGAGTGACTTTGCATCAGTTCGAACCCTTGACAAAAATCTTAAAATAAATTCCCATTCTTGCCTTGTTTCATTAAAGCAATGTTTGGCCCAGCCAGTATGCTTATGATATTTAAGGCCATCTATTTTAATTTTAGCCGTGTCGTTGTTCATGCTATCTCGTTATATTGGTCATTGGGTCTATTTCAACTTCATTAGCGATTTCTATCTTTCCAGGGGTGACAAATGCGCCCAGCTCTCCTGGGGCTAGTGCTACACAAAACAACGTGAAGTCATTTATTACACCATTGGAATCAAATGTAGCTTCGCCATCTGGGACCATGACAAACGGTTCTAACACCATGTCCCATCCCGATTTAGATGTATCTACGGCACAAGTTACCCTAAGGCATGCAATGTCTTTGGAGTCAACTGGTGGTTCATCACAGCCTATGTTTTCAACAAATGCATTGATGATTTCACCAATCTCATTTTCTGATAAAGGCTTCGATTGCGGGGCGATGTTGGTGTAAAGCTTTTTGCCAAAAGCTTCTTTGGCCGCTCCTATTAGTGCAGCTGTTGTGTATCTTCGTCCATTGCGATTGGGCGCATTGTCCATCACAATACTACTGACAAACATGTAGGACATATTTTTTATTTTCCTTGTTTTGATTTTACGAATCTACGCACTGAACGCATAACCGCTGCATCCGGGTCTACCACTGAACGTTTACTTTTAACAAACGCCAAGGCCTCATCAAATGTGCGGCCATGTTTTAGAGCCAAATGCATAGCAACAATCGAAGGTGACCGTGAAACTCCCGCCACACAGTGAACCAGAGTTTTATCATCGTCGTCGGCCTCGCCCAAAAATTCACGGGCTTTTTCCAGCACGTTAGTTTGCATTTCCACGCCATCTAAAATGTGCATATGCAGTGCCGGTAACTCGTGTCTAATCGGCACTTCTTTAGCCATGTTCAAGACACGAGTTATACCAGAGTGAGGAAGCTTTTCAGCATCCATCCAGTCACCCAGCGCAATATTTTCAGTTATCCAATCCATGTTTGTTCACCCACAAATTTTTAGCATTAATCATCGGTGTGTGTTCTTGGTAATTGTGGGTCCACCAAGACCCTCTCTGAATTCCTCTCTGCAAGGAAAGGTCCCATACCATCTGTCAAACCGCTCGGTAAAACTTTCTTGGTTGTCCGTGCTTTGGATATGAATCGTCACAGAATATGTGTGAATAAATTTTAACCCAGCTGATTTGGCTATCTTTTCGGTGAGGGCATCAACATTAACAGCACCCAAACCACCTAGTGCATTCTTCAGCTCTTCAGCGATAACTTGTCTTAGTCTTGTGTAAACAATTTCACTCATTTGTCTCGTCTCCATTGATGAATTCGTAGTCGTGCTTCGATACTTCGGTAAGAATGTGTGTCCACAATTTCGCGGATTTTCTTTTTCGTGTATCCAGCAATAATCATGTTATTGATGTCTTTTTCTGCAATGTTTTCTGGCCAAATGCAAACATGATATCCTTGCGATGACGCTTTTAGCATCCGTTCGATAATTTCGTGATTCCGGCGTTCGTTATCAAAAGCCACGTAACACTTATCGGCTGGAAGCGTATACGGAATATCTGCTCCACATGCTGCAACACAGTTAGGCAAAAACATCGAGTCGAATGGGCCTTCCACAACGTAAATACGCTTTATAAGATTAACGCGGTCCATTCCATAGGCTTTAGGATTGCTGGGGTCTGTTTTAATTGTAATATAACGTAGGCCATCGTTACCAGGCAATGACCGGCCCTGGACTGCCATCAATTTTAGATTTTGGTCCAGCATCGGAATGATGATTCTTGGTTCCGACTTCAGCTTCTTCTGATCAGGTGCTAGCTGATTTGCTAGCACAGCAAAGTCTTCGCAATAGTACAGGTTAGGAAAAAAGTCCTGAGGAAGTTTGCGGCTGATCAAATATTGTTTAGCTAAATGTGTGTCTGGCAGAGTGTTGATAGACGGCAAGGTCCGAAGAATGTTGGGTGCAGCCAATGGTTCAACTTTTTCACACAAATTATGAAACATCATGCCCTGGCCAACTGGTAAGGGCGCTGGTGCTATAGGCTTGCTGCCTTTTTTCTCAAGAAAGTCCTCTACTGTGTATTCACGATATAAATCCGGATCGAAATTTTTTAAAAAAGCACGGAATGAAGCTGTTTGGCCACAGTTAAAGCACTTGAAATTCAGACCGTCGCCACTTCCATGATGGCGATAAAATCCACCTCGGGCCTTCCAGGTTTGCTTTGTAGAATCGCCACAAATCGGGCAGCTGAACTCCCAACTATAATTGTTTTTACGTTTAAAGTTCCTAAGCTGACTAGATAATAGGCCAGCATACTTAGAATCTAATATTATAGAAATGTCACACCTCCCCGCCATAGTAATGGTTGGAGTGCTGCCAAACTTAAATAATTCATCTTCTGGATTTTATCACTGATTCCGAACCCTGTCAATCACGAACCTGGCTTACTTGACAGGTTTAGCAGCTTGTGGTAGAATCATAGTACCCAATAAGATAAACCAGAAGACGTTAACTTTGGGGAAATTCCATCCCATAGAAACGATTTTCCATTTTAGTCTGCCACATCGAGTCGAACTTGGTCTGACCGGAAGCTATCACCAATTTGGATTTGGTTCCACTCATTAATACCGGAAGAATACACTGATAAAATGTTTCTGCCACTTCTGGTTTGACATGGCTAAAATTATTAATGAATACAAGATTGTATGACTGACCCCTGGTGGAATCCATACCGACAGCACCAGCTTGCACACATGATTCATTGTCTAGCTCAAATTCACGCATATTACGACGTCTAAGTTGTTTGATGCATTTATCGAATGGTGCAGGTGGATTGTATTTTTCGTATTGTTCATAAACCGATATTAGCAATCCTCTGGCTTCGGTGATGGTGGGAGCAAGTAAAGCAACTTTGTAATAGCTATGGAATTCAATCTGGCTGGCAATATATTGACCAACAATATCGATGACCGGCGCGGTGTTGTTGATAAGTACAAACTGATGTTCGTGTAGCGTTTCTAGTAGTTTCATATAGCTATGTAGTCGCTAAATAGAACGAGATGCAAACCTTTCGACAGTTTATAACCGAGCAAGTTTCTTTCAAAACGGCTGAAGAACTCAGAAAGTTTGTTGAACTCACCTATCCTGGTGTTGACTTATCGGTTTATGACAGCACCTATGGTCAAGAAACTCATGTTTCAATGATCGAAGTTCCTAAACAGAACCAGAGGGAAGGGACTGGCTCCAAAATCATGCAAATGGTTTGCGACTACGCCGATCAGCATGGGCGAATTTTGACATTGAGTCCTGAACATTGTGGTCATGGCCAGCCTAGCAAAGCCAAACTAACGGATTGGTACAGGTCGTTTGGTTTTGTTCCCAATAAAGGGCGCAACAAAGATTTTCGGTTTCGTTGTTTGATGCTCCGAAGGCCCAAACATTAGCCATTTCGTAAATACTTGACACAAAATATTTGGGCGTGGTAAAATGGTTGTATGCCCACTTACACAATTGACCAAAAAGTTTACATCACCCGCCTTGGCTCCTGGCATGCTTCATATACTCCTGGAAAGGTTTCCAGAATCACCCCAACCGGCATTGTGAGTGTGCAAGTCGGCGAAAACACCTATCGGTTCAATCCCAAAGGCGACGAAATGAACAACACCAGCAGCCGTTATCGTTCATTTTTGGATACCACGCCGTTCGATGAGCGCACAGCCAGTATTGAACGCGGTCAACGCCTTACCATCGCCGCCGAAATCGTCAAAGCGGTTAAAGCCGATGAACGGGTAAAAGCCGAATGGAACAAAGACGGCTTGATGGAAGAAGTGGCACGACTGGAAGCAATGCTCTTCGCGGCACGCGCAGCAGTGGAGGCGGTATAACAAATGCGTAATTACATTCGCAAGTTCAAATTCATCAGAAATACCATCTTGGGGTTTGTCAAAATTCATGATAGCCAATGCAATGGCGCACTTGGGAGACTTTACATGGGTCCAAGTGACATTGTGGAAGTCGTGGTGGAGGGTGAGACTGTTGCCAAGTTGACCGTGGGCTATGATGAAAAGGACAAGACTTTCACGCTTCACGTTAAAACCGACAGCAACGCATCCAGTTGGGACACTCGGCACTTCCAAGTTCATAGCATCAAGGGCGAAGTTGAAGACCGCCAGTGGGAAGAAAAGCCGTTTGTGGATAATAGAGCGCTTGGTGGAATTGCCATTCACCGGGGTTGATGATGCGAGTTATTTTAAAAGTTAACCCTGAAGACCTGATATTAGAAACGATTAGCCGGTTATGCATTTTGTTAACTGGTATGATCATTTCTCATATTTTCTCATATTTTAAGGTCTAGTTCGGTGAGATCTTATGCTTCCAATCGACGGCATCTTTATATTGCTTGGGCCAAACGTACCGAAGCAACTGTGAGTCACTCATATACTTGATTCCGTCGATGATCGCCTCAATCGGATCTTCCGGTACATGTCCTTTGGCATAAAGCTTTGCGGCCATTGTTTTTAGAAACTTGTCAGCATTCCAAGTGTCGTTAGGCTTAAAAGCTCGATATTCATAATCGTCCTCATATCCCCACTTTATTGGCGTTTTACCATATTTGGATATAAAAGTTTGGCGAGTGATTCTTTCAAAAGACCTCGACATGCTTTGATAGCCTTTTTCATCCGGTTCACGCACCCACACTGCCCGAATCATGTTAGGGTCGAGATGATCCATGAACAGGGCCTGGAATTCGCGGCTGGCCATTAAAGTGCTGGCCAGTTCAGGTCGATCACTTTTCTTAATGTGATCTTGGACATGTTTGGCCTTCAGTGTTTCTTCACGCTCTTTCATTCTCTGGTTTTCACGTTCGTCATCGCTGTGGAACATTCCAGACATTTGTCCTTGTACGGTGTATGAACCGTTAGGCCAAACCGGAGCTTCCAGGTCTTTTGCTTTACAATGGAACTCGATGATAACCGCAACACCATAGGCAGAGCTGAACTCTTTGGCTACTTCCATTTCAGTCGAAACAAATAAACCTTTGGGATTGTTGTTGTTTTCGTAGCTATAAACGCGCCCAACTAATTCTTGACCAGATATACCTTTTTGAATAGCTCGTAGGGCAAGATGGAAATCGCGAAATCCGTGATATAACCTAACAGTATCAGAATCGCGCAAAGGTTCGTGTTCTTTTTCGTCCTGTTTGGACCAAGATTTACTTCGCCTTTTACCAGGCATTTCCCGAACTTCGTTTAACCACTGTTTGAATGAGCGCATTATTCTTCGTCCTTGTCAACTACTATCAATGCTGGGAAAGATTTGGCTTTCAGATAATAAAGCGCAACAAATCGATGAGCACCTTCCAAAATATAAGGGCCATCTTTGTCTATTGCAACAATGAGCGGAGCGATCTGTCCAGAGATTTCAATTCTCTTTGCTAAGTTTTTGCTTCGTTCGATATCATCAGCAGCGTAAAAAACGGTCTTGGGGCCACCAAAATCGGCCATTAGGACTTCGCGCACCCCTGGCAACACTTCATAATCGGTAAATGTGGCGGCTATTGAATTTTGATTAGGAATTTCATCAAGCACTTCACGTCCATCCACTATCTTATTGGCTCGTGGATATTCCCGAGATTCTTTCAAAAATTGGTTGAAATTAAGCATCGTATTTGTGTTGTGCCGGATGCCGTGGGTCATTATACGGTTTATTGGCACCCTTAATGTGGTGGCCATCATGTCGCAAATAAATCATCGTGCCAGATTTGGCATCTTTCAAAATGATCGGTTTCTCGCGATTTTTCAGGCCGTATTCACGAATCATTTGACCCACTTCATCAAATCCAACATAGCTGAGCCATTGATGGTACGGAATTTTGCCAAGCCGACATTTATGGAATACATCGCTATTAACCGTAAAAACAGGATGACCAGCAAAGTGTTCCAGCTTTTTATATTTTTTGTCGAACAGCGCGTCGTCTCGTGAGTCCATGTCACCGTCGCCGTCCACATCTACGCCATAAACGCCTGGTGTACCATGATCTGGCAAGCTATCAAAACTGCCATAAAAGTTATTAATTTGCACAGTTTCATCGCCGCCCAATTCATTACCGGCTTGACGACCACCACCTGGTATACCGTCACGCCCATAACCCATACCAGCAACACCACCTCCGCCGACAGCGTTGGCAATCATTTCTTGAACAAATATACGAAAACTTTTCATGGCGTTAATATTTAGCCTTGTTGATATGGATTTTGATAATCTGCGGCAGTTCCCAATTCCAGTTGAACAATGTTGTTCTTGGTTTTACCTTTATAGCCTGGAACATACATCAAAATGTCGCTTAAATCGCCGGTCAAGCCAATTTGTAACGAGTTAAATTGAAGCCGGTCTGGACGACATTTGGCAATAAAATCTTGGATGATGGATACGCTGCTTTTAAAAATACGCGACGGATCACTTTCTGCTACTTCAGGGGTAAATTCCCAGCTGCCCTTACTAAGCTTTTTGAAGGAAAACTGGTATTCTTGGCCATCGTAGTCAACTCCATGGGCGCTCCAAACATTTTCGTCTCGAACGATCCAAGACCACGGAACTGAAGACAACATCACCGCTCCGGAATTACCGGAAGATTTGCTGATGTATTTGCATGCGGCGTCAATTAAACCATTCATATCGAATATTTATTCTAAATTTGCCTCAATTTCACAACAAGGTCAATATCGATTGATACATCCTTACTGATGATATTTCGACCATGGATGCCTGTAACCACATCAGGCATGTGGTTTAAAAATAATAAGAAAGTCTTCAGAATATACCACAAATCTTCTTCTATTTTGGCAAAAAGCATCCTGGTTGCGGCTTGGACTCCAAACACATTACAAAAAGTAATGATATGGTTGAGCATCAAGCGTTCTTTCAGTTCGTTTTTTTCTTTGTATCTCCGCATGAGGCGTTTCAGATATTTGATACGGTCCAAATCTTCTTGAAACTCTTGCATGTTGCATGCTGATGGGTTGTCGTAGCATTTGGCAGCGTACATCACAAAGTTGCCATGCGTTAAATTTTCAAAGTTCATCGTTACTATCTAGTGTTGCTTTCATGGATTGACAAGATTTTGCGTTCATGATATTATGACTGTATGAATTGGCCTGAATCTATCTGTGTAATGTTTTGCGCGGCTTGTGCCGTCGTTTTTTACTTGGGTTTTAATGACTCTTTACCGTGGCAACAATGTACTTGTTGCGATTGTTGCCATGATGAATGTGGCGATTGCAACTGTGAATGTGATGAGGAGGTTGGCTATTAATGAACGACGGCAATTGGATTCTTGTTGTCATAATAGCTCTTTTGATTATGGGTCATTTGGCACAGCGACGATAATATGACAAAAGTCCAATTAATCAGCAAAGATGATAATAAGCTTTGCAAGTATATTCGACGGCAACTTATTGAAAACGGATGCGAAGTTGTTGCTACCAGTGAAGAGGCCTCATTTTCAATAGTCCTTGGTGGAGACGGTACTGTTTTGGCAGCAGCTCGCGCTGGATTGGCCTCGCCAGCGGTTATCATTAACACTGGCCATTTGGGTTTCCTGACATCATCCAACAATGATGCATCAGCCAAGCAGCTTATCCATACTATACTCAACGAAGCCGGTTATACACCTGTATGCACCAATCGGTTGATGCTCGATGTGAAGGTATCACAGGGTAGCGGTTCTGATCTGTGTTATCATGCTGTCAATGATATTGTGTTGACTAAAAATGGTCTTGCCAAGCTTACTACTTGCAGGGTTTCGATAGCTGAACCGCCTGATTACGACCATACGTTGCTTTCTGAATATCGAGCTGATGGTTTGATTGTTGCAACACCTACTGGTTCTACGGCTTATTCGTTATCAGCGGGTGGGCCAATCATTCATCCGCGATGCCAATCGTTGGTGGTGTCTCCTATTTGCCCACAAGGTTTGACACAACGCCCGATGGTGTTACCAGCGGACGTGCACCTTGGCATCCAACCTTTGACTGATGATCTTTATTTGTCAGTCGATGGCCAAATCGGAGTACCATTAAGTGCTCATTCGTTTGTAACTATCACCTACGGTACTCATAGCATTCAGACAGTTAATCCTACCATGACATATTATGAAGTTTTGCGGGGGAAGCTTGGCTGGGGTATCAAGCCGGTATAACTTGACCCAAAATCGATTCTGATGCTACAATGAAAGCATGAAATACGAAGACAGACCTCTGCTGGAACGTGGGCTTCCAAAATGGCCGGGAATGCTGGTTACCGGGAAACCCATCAAAATTGCTCAGGCTAAAGAAATAATTCGTAGAACCGATTACTTCTTTCAAAACCCCGAGCATTCCGGCAGTGACCACGCATTTAATAAACGCGTCATGAGGCTTCTTAATATTCCTGACTCTTTCCAACGCGAAGTCACACCACGAGAAAATACACGCCAATATATTCGTCAGGAAGAATGGCGTCGGCAATGGGGTTTTATCCAAACCCAATATGTTCATAACAATTGGATTGCCAGCAGCTATGTTTATGGGCCACACGGTTGGGCGCATCCAGACGGTAAAATCCAACATGCCCACAATGTTGGCAAATGGCCAAGCTGTCAAGATATTTACGAAGATTGGGTTACACTGGCTGCAGCATTTCCATTCATTGATTTAAGCGCCGTTCTAGTAGACGACGAAATCCAGTCGAAGATGGAGCCAACCGCCGTTTGCGGTTTCAGAATACAAAATGGCCAGGTAGAAATTTTCAGCCCCACGGAAATACCAGAGAAGTTTGACGAAATAGTGTCGGAAGAAAATGACTTGGACATTACTGCCACTCCGATGTGCAGCTCCGAAAATGAGCACGGCATTCCATATCAATGGATTGAGGACTGGGCGGCTGAGCACGTTGTGGATTTAAGCAAGTTCGACGCCGAACAAGAAGAGGAATAGAGTGAAAGTACCAATAACCGTTGTATACGCACTACAAAAACAAATCTACGTGGTTCAAGAACGTGCTATTCGAGCTGCTAAAGAGGCTGTAGCTGCAGAAAATGCGGCTAAAAAGGCTCGTGAAGCCGCTGCCTTAGAAATGGTGTGTTTGGTAGAAATGGCGACATATCTGGAAGAGATTACCGGCGATAAAGGCGAATACTTCGCCAATGTCGGTCTTCATGAATCCGGCAAACCCCTTCCAAACAGTCCATTGGACTTTACTTCGCTAACTGAATAGAACCGATCGCACCGGTAAACGTCAAGTTAATAACGCCAGCACCAGCCGATGTCAGTGGGATTGAAACGTTGGGAACGCCAATTGTAGCATTTGGATCTGTGCTGAGTTTGTCTAAACCCAACGGTTTCAGGGAATCCACAGCCATTTGAATAATGTTCTTCAACTCGTCAGAGGTTCCGGAAACGCCTTTGGCGGCTGAAAGCTGTTGCAGAATAGCTATTGCGTTATTCATTTTGTCAGTACCAGTCTGAGTATCAGTAGGTGCTTTTTTACCACCAAATATTTTTTCCATAAGTGGAACCACATATTGTATTGCCAGTGGTAAGAGTGTTGAAATTAACGGTATCATGAATTACCTCGTGTTGGCCATGATGATTGTGTTTTGAGATTTAACTTGAATTTGCTTCAGCAGAGCCTTGTCACCAGATGTGAGTTTGATTTCTGCATGTGGGGTTAATTTCGCCATCAAAGACGGTGTGCCGCCTAGTTGACTTAAAAACAGCTGGATAGATGTGCCAATAGCCTGAACTATTGCTTGAACTTGTGCTGATACGTTGGGACCGAAATGCGGTGCGGTGAGGGATGCAAACGCTTGTGTGATTACAGTAATTTTCCGCGTGTTGGTGTCAGTAGTTCCTAATTCGGTTATCGATACCGTAACGGCTCCACTAACAAGTTTGGCATAGGTGTTGACTGTAGTCGCTGTCAACGGGTCTATTTTGCCAGCTGCAACCATTCCATTCACAACTATTACAGCTACCGAAGAGGCATCCTGAATGGCACTGAGCGTTAAAATGAGATTGGAAGCTTGATTTGAACAACCGACGAGCATAAGCATGCTCAACATTACTGCTAAAAATATCTTTTTCATTAGTTCTCCTAAGAAGAGCTTGTAGCCCATTCTTAGTTATACAGTTAGCCTAGACCACCGTTGCTCCAGGTAGTGTCGAATGTTTCCGGTGCTGTTCTGCTGTGTTTCGCTATTGGCATCTGATTTTGTGCGACAAGTTCTTTAACGGCTTTTGGTCCTTTACCCAGTTTCCAGAAATTTAAACCCACTGGCAGGGCTGAACTGGGTGTCCTTAAGTGGCGTTGTAAAGACTCCCAAGAATCACCCTTTGCAAAGGTGTTTTCACCGGTTTTACGCTTTTTGCGAGCTTCACCTTTTAAATGATACCATTGCCACACTTGTGACTGGAAGATGTCTAAAGTGATTTCACCACGAGCGTCTGGACTCGAATAAGTCGGGGATTCTCGAAATTCACCAAAACTAGGCTTTGGCGTCCATTTGAATTTTTTGAAAATTTTGTCGTAATCGGTTAAAGACTGGCTGGACTCCAGCATGAAGTTTTCACTGAGTGGAATGAAATTGGACTCGCGTCCATCTTTTGATTTACTGAGGCCAACCATTTTACCGTTTTTATCCTGTAAAACGTAATGGACCCAATCGGGATGTTGCTTATCGGTTTGCTGCCCCAAAACATGAAATTCTTGCCCTTTAACTGTGATGGTTGGTCTATCGGCAATAGGTTTGCCATTTAACGCATCAGTGGCTTCTTTATGACTGTTAAATTCTACACGTTCGAATTCATTTTCTTTGTTGAGAAATGAAATTAAAACCAGGCCTTTCACGGCTTTGTTGGCTTGCAAATACCTTACTATTGTGGCTCGAGATTTTGGATCATTGACGGTGGCAAAATAAACAGGAGTTCCTCCAGCGCTAATGGTGTACTGAACCAGACCTTTTTTAAGAGCGTCATTAATGCTGCGATAGCCTAGCTCAGATGCTAGCTGTTCATGGTTTTGGGAATCAGTGTTCATTCCGCTGATGGCATTAGAACGTGGATCCACTCCGCCAGTCATTAATCCGGCCAACTTTTCATACTTTTCATCTTCACGTTTACGCTGTTCATCCGTCAGTCCATTGATATCTTCATCGTTGTCCCAACCAGCACTTGGGCTAGAAGGGTCCACCGGATGGATGACTTTGATGTCCGGATATTTACGACGGGCATCATATGCTTTTTTCATGTCAGCAAGATCTTTAGCGTTTTGTTTCTTTCCCATGTCATCGGTCCAGGCGTCACGGGTTTGCTGGCTACTATTGGGAAGCGCGGTTAAGAAACCCCAGTCCACATATGGCTTTCTGAGAGTAGTTGACTCACGTAATATTACGGGGGTTTCGCTTAAAAATTGTTCGTAAGTTTTCATTCTTTGTCTCTCAGTAAGTTTGATCTTTTGGTTCTTAACCATTGTGCAGCTTCACGATAATTATGGGTTCCAAACGACTCAAAATTGACAGAGGTTTTATCGTTGTGTAAATCAATATAAACTTCGTCCGGTTCATAATCAAGAATAAACTTCATCGCGGCTAGAATGATCTTGGTGTCAGCCATCAATTCCAAGCCAACTTCGGTGGTTTCAGAAGATTTATGTGACAGCGTTAGGCGAACACCATTTTGGACTAACTCCAGCGAACCGTGTTTGAACCCAAGTTCATGAGCCAAATCGTAATGGTTTTGGCCATACGTTATTTTACCGGATGGATCAAGATAGCCGACTCCATGTTCATCACTACCACGTCGATGAACATGATTCCAGACTCCTTCCGTGAGCCACTGTTTAAACGTATGCATGTCGTTGATATTTAGCGACTTAAAAACCCGTTTGTTGTATCCATTGACAAACCAAAACGCGCCGTGATATAATGCTTGTATGAGATGTGCAAGCATTTCTAAGGAGACAGATTCATGAGTATTTTCGACAGTATCAAGCATGCTCTCGTGGAAGAGGATACGCCTGTTGTTTCACCGCCACCAGCGGTTGTACCACATCAACCAGCACCACCAATCCAATATACGCCCAATGCCGGTTTGGGTATTGCGGTAGCTTCTGTTGTTGCACCTCAGCCTGTTATGGATCAGGAATTGGCTGAAAAAATGCGCAATAAACTGACCGTTGGCCCATCAGTAGCCGAAAGTTTCCGTAAGATTCTTGAGCCTCTTGGCAAAAGCATCGTGGATGAAGGTACGAAATACCGGACAGCGATGGAAATCGCTTCGGCGCAAAACATCGACGTTCGCGCTTTGCTGAATTCATATAATGACATGATCGGCATCCTGGATCAGGAACAAGCCAAATTCAACAAATTCCTGGATAATCAGCAAGCCACCGAAGTTACCGCACGCCAAACGAAAGTTGCTGAATTGGAAGCCCAAATCGCCGCCAAACAGCAGGAAATCGTTGCATTGATGGGCGACAAAGACCAGCTCAGCTCTGACATCCAAACGTTTTCGGCAAAACTAGCTGTGGCTAAGGGCAATTTTGAATTCGTCTACAACTCTTTCAAGGGCGAAGTTCAAACCATGACCAACAAGGCCCAAACCTTCTTGGGCATGCCAGCAACGGGGGTGAAAAAGTAGCATGTCTGAAACCGAATTTCAGCCCAAAAGCTTTTTCAAAAAGCCGGAAAACATTGTTGGGATGATTCCCCTCATTGCCATTGGCATTGCAGGGTTTTGGTGTTGGGGTGTCATCCTTCCGTTCATTTTAGCGGCTGCTGAAGAAACTTTAAACCTCGTCGTGGTTTGTGCTGCTTTGGGTGCTATTGCGTTCATGGCTTTGGACAAATCATTTCGTAACAACTTGTTTTTCATGTATCGCTCTGTGATGCGCAAGTTCGCTGGCCTCGTCGTTGACATGGACCCCATCGGCATCCTGAAAACAATTCTGGAAAAGGCCAAAGCCAAGAAAGAAGAGCTGGAGAAGTCTATTGGCGATATTAAAGCCCAACGTATTGCGCTGGCTCGCTCATTGGAAGCGAACCAAAAAGAATACGATAAAAGCATGCGTGCATTAGGCACAGCCAAAAAGCAAGCTGCATCTGTTGACCCAGATGCCCAACACCAGGCTTCACGCATCATCACTTTGGAGAGTAAGCAAATTGATAGGCTCAACACTTTGCTCGGAATGCAGCACAAACACATGGAACGGTATGACTTCGTGGTTCAATGCTTGACTCGTTATGGCGAAGTTTGCGACGATACACTCATTGATGCGCAGCGCGACATCGATTTCCGTAAACAGGAACAGGCTCAATCCAGAAGCTTCAGCAAAGGTATGAACGCCGTCAGCAGTATTTTGCGCGGTTCTACTGAAGATCTCGATATGCAGGACATGGCTAATGAAGCTCTTGAACGTGAATACACTCAGCGGATGGGTGATATTGAGAACATTCTCGACCTCACCAAGAACACCATTACCAAGGCTGATTTCAATGACGCCGCTGCCATGGAACATGCAGACGAACTTCTCAATGCATGGAAGAACAAAGACACCGGGGAACAGCTTGGTAAAGGCACCAAGCAGAACCTCATCAGTGCCGCTGAGCGCGGCATACCAATGACTACCAGGCCACAGTATTCCCAAATTCCTGCACAACAGGATGGCGGAGACGAATACCGAAACTTGTTGCGTTAATATCAACAATTTAACCCAGGAGACAAAATGCACATTAAGACTGCACCAAAATTAGTTCTGATCGGCCTAGCAGTTGTAGGCTTTGGAGTTGGCTTCCAGTACGCTGTTAAGACAGGTCGTATCAGCCATGCTAACATTCTCAACAGTTCCGTTCCTTTGAAGGCCGATGCCGTCAATGCTACGGTTCTCAACACTTCTAATATCAAACCGGTGGCTTTGCCTTCAAGCGGCATTGCATCGCTGGCTTCCAAAATGCGCGGCCTGGTCATGGCCTGGAACGCACAAATGGGCCTCATGTTCGCCAATGGCGGTCCATGCACCACGGTTGGCAGCTTCATGGCCAAATACGGCGTTGGCGTCTGTTTGTCGCGGCAGGACGACACCGGCCCAATGCAAAATTCACTCGTTGATTTTGCCAACGACCTTTACAAACATCGCAAGGACCCCGGCACTTACAATCCTGAAATCGGCTCTCACTTCGCTATTATCATGTGGGACGGAGCCGCAACGTTTTTAGAAGGTATCAACCCCAAACTTGAAAAGCTCGGGCCTGAATATCGCGCAGAGATTGTCGGAATGGTTGGCTACTCTCGCGGTGAGGACAAATTCATGGCTATGCCAGAAGTCAAACAGAATCCCCAGGCGGCTCGTGGCATGGTGGTAGCTGGAGTGGTTCGTGATGGAGATTGGAACATTGCTCTAAAATGGGCGGGTGACAACGAAATTCCAAACAATCCCGATGAGCGTGTTTATGACCCCCAGGCCATAAACTGGGTTAGCACCGAAACTTATACCGACGCTGCCGCCAAATATGTCAGCAGTTTTTGCGGTGCGGAAAGGCCGGTGAAGGGCAAGAAAGGTGTTACGTTCAAGCCGTGCGTTAATGCGGTGGTTACGTGGACTCCTGGCGATGTAAACGTAGCTCAAAAACGTGGTGGGTTGGTTAGCATTCTCTCAACCAAGGAAAATGCCTTCCAAATGGCTGCTGCAGTCATCATGATTAAAAAGTGGGCCGATGAAAATCATCCTGCTGTTGAAAACTTTCTGAGAGCTTCATTTGAGGGTGGTGATCAAGTCAAAGTTTTCCCCGATGCACTACGCAAAGCTTCAGAAATTTCTCAGGCCGTTTATAAAGAACCCGGCGTAAATGCTGATTACTGGGCCAAATACTACAAGGGTGTGACTGAAATTGACCGTCAGGGATTGCAAATCGAACTGGGTGGGTCAGCCGCCGCAAACCTTGCCGACAATTTACAAGCATTCGGCTTGACATCAGGTGGGGCAAATATTTTCAAAGCAGTGTATGAAACGTTTGGTAACATCGTGGTGCAACAATATCCAAACCTCATCAAGAAATATCCGAAGACAGAAAACATTTTTGACACGTCGTTTATCGAAGCTGTTGCCAAGAGAGCGCCTGTTGTGAATGCTGAAGTTACCACATATGCGGCCAATGCTCCTATCAAAGATGTTGTCGGTAACAAGCCTTATCACATTGTTTTTGCTACCGGTTCACCAGTGATTGACCCGAAATCCAATAAGGATCTTGAGAGCATCTTTAACAGCATCGTCTCCACCAAGCTAGTTGTGAACCTTCATGGTCACACCGACAATACCGGTAGTGTTGAAGGCAATGTGAAACTTTCTGAAGATAGAGCTTTCAGCGTGAAGCAATGGCTGGAAAAGAAATCTCCGGAGAACTTTCCTCCCAACCGCATCAAAGTGACTGCACATGGTCAGACTGTTCCTGTTGCGTCAAATGCAACCGAAGCAGGTCGTGCGCAAAACCGTCGTGTTGACCTCGTGTTAGGCACTGTTCAGCAGTAAAGTCCGCGCCCACCTAAGCGGGTGGCCTTTCAGCCACCCGCTTAGACTGAATCAAAATGTCTAAAAGTCCTCTTATTAAAAATTTCATTCATGCCCTGAACCCGCTTCAGGCCATACCGAAATCCACGATGATTACGCTCTCCGTCTCCTGGGTAGCGATTATTATCGTGGTCTGGTTCACGGCTCCGTCTCCCATTTTACCGTCGCCTATTGACGTGTTTGGCCATATTCCGGCACTTTTTGGGCCGGAAGAAGGATTGGGAGCGGAGTTGTGGATCAGTCTTTCTCTGAATATGCAAGCCGTTGGCCTCATGGCATTGATATCGCTTTTGTTATCGTATGCAACAGTGATACCAGCCATGAAGCCGTTGGCCACCATTATTTCAACTGGACGTTTCAATGGTATGGTGGGCCTACCATTGATTCTAACACTTTGGCTGCACGACCCGCACTACGTCAAAATAGCCCTTCTTGTTTACGGAATGGGGGTTTTTACAATTCCTAGTGTGGTCAAGATAATTGAAGCCATCCCCAAAGAGCGATTTGACTTAGCCCGTACGTTGCGTATGAGCGAATGGCGCGTGGTGTTTGAAGTTGTGGTTCTCGAAAGTTTCGACGAAATTATCGAAGTTCTGCGAACCAACATAGCAATGGGATGGATGATGTTGCCCATGGTTGAAGGGATGTTTAAATCAGAAGGTGGTGTAGGCGCTTTCTTATTGAACGAGAATAAACACTTCAATCTCGATGCCGTGTATGGCACTGTGCTGGTGATTTTGGTCCTGGGTTTTATACAAGATTACGTAATCGGAGTTATCAAAAACACTTTGTGTCCATTTAGCAACATGGGACGGGAGCAGCAATAATGCCTACAATGAAATCGCGGCACCTGAAATTAACCGAAAAACCGGTCACACAAGAAGAGATCCTCAGGCTTGGGAATCTTGCGGTGGCTTATGGAACGGTTATTGACGATTTGAGAGCCGATTTTGAAAAAAGTGATAATGATATTCCATGGACAATCCAAATGTTGGCTGACGACGTATTGAGGGTTCTTGAAAAAGCACGAATAAACATTACCAAAAGACATCAAGAAGCTTGTGCTGAACTTCTGAAGGGTGCCAAATGAGCCTGATACTACAAATATTAAAAGACCTGGAATACAGGGTGGCTCGTCTTGAGGATGATTATGAAGGCAACCTCAGCCGAACAACGCGAAAGCTGATTAGCAATTTGGAAGATTCGGAATTGCAAGAGGGCACCGATGAGTCTATTTGACACAGCAGCAACCGTAATGGAGGGCCAAATGGCTTACCAACGTGGCGTAACACTATTAGAAGCTAAGAATATCTCATTGAAATTTGGCGATAAGTTGATTTTGCGCGGCATCAATGCCAAAGTCGAAGACCTCGTTAGGACTGGCTGCATTACCGGCCAGAAAGTCGCATTTCTTGGGCCTTCTGGTATCGGTAAATCCCAATTCCTCAGGATTTTGGCCGGATTGCAACAACCAACGACTGGTGAAGTTTTAATCACTGACAAGCAAATACCGGTACGAAAAGGCTTGGTTGGAATGGTGGCTCAGAACCATTTGTTATTCCGACATCGCACGGTGTTGAGCAATTTGATGGTTGCAGCTCAGCACAATTGCAGCCGCAAAGAAGCTAAAGATAAAGCCATAACAATGTTGCAACGTTTTGGCATCGAGGCCATCGCAGACCAATATCCGTCTCAAATTTCAGGCGGTCAAGGTCAACGTGTGGCTATTGCTCAGCAACTCCTGTGCTCGGAGCACTATTTGTTGATGGATGAACCATTCGCTTCACTTGATCCCATTGCAACAGATTTGACTTGTAACTTAATAGCGGAAGTTGCCGACCAAGATGAGCAAAACACAATTGTCGTTGTAACTCATGACGTTCGTGCCGCACTGCGAGTAGCTGATACACTTTGGATCATAGGCCGAGAACGCGATGAAACTGGGAAATTCATTCCAGGGGCGACAATCTTCGAGCCATATGATTTAATTGAACGTGGGCTGGCATGGCACAAAGATGTTGAATTGATGCCTCAGTTTCACGAAATCGAACGCGAAATTCTTGATAGGATCAGACGAATATGACCAGACGAGGTTTGCTACTTTCCACAATAACAGTAGCTCCGATTGTTGTAACACATGCGCTCTCAGCCAAGCCAGCCCGTATAAAAGTGGCCTCAGTATATGATGAAAATCACGAGTGCCATATTTACACCTTCAAAGTTGGTGGTCAGGCATACCATCTTAAAGCCACAAAAGAATTTTCACAAAATCTTTACTCCAAACACAGCATATTTCTACCAAAAGTCATCAATGTGTATATCACCCAGGCATTTGGTGCTGATTCTGAAATCCAAAACCAAAAAGATTTGTCTATTCCACCCAACAGTGTTGAAATAAAGCTTTGGATATCCAACAAGAAAGGTACCTGGTTGAACGTATACGCCAACGACCCCAAAATAGTGCACTCACTGATGATTCGTAAACTTCCTGATAAGGAGCTGTCTTAATGCACATTTATTTGCATTTAGAGTGGATGACGGTGGTTAACATTTTAGGATTTATCACCGGGGGGTTGATATTGTTTTTAGTTTTCCGTTGGCTTTGGAGTTTTACGCCGATGGCCAAACGACAGGCCGAAAAGGAAGATAGAGAATTTGCGGCTAAGGTTTTGTGGTGGAGATAACTAACGAGTTAAAAGTTGGGCTTTTAATAGCTGGGTATTTTGTTTTTGGAATTAGTGCCTCGTTATGGCTCAGAAAACGCATTGAACGCAACATTGCAGCTGGAAGGCATCCGTTGAGAGACAGATAAACCTAGAAAACCTTCGTAGTCCAACGACGCTCACGTTCGTTCCAGTAAGCCACGCTATGGCCTTCGGCCAATAGGTCAATTAGCGGCCCCAGACATGGATAAGTTTGATAAACTGCCCCACATTTTAAGCATGTGTCAGTTTCTATTCCGCCATACACTGTTACTACTCGCGCCGGTTTTGTTAACGAGTCAGTGGTATAAAACTCATTAACAGTATGTTTCATTTGGGGTGTTTTACCGCATTCCATGCATCTCATCACTATTCATCCTTCGGCAATTTATCGTCAATTTCCAGAACCGCACCATTTTTAAGCCTTCTACACACCCAACAAAGACCTTCTTTTGAAATTGCGGAACGTGGCTCTGATGTGCACACCACGCACATCAGATGAGATGAGGCAGAAATATGAGAAGGCATCATGGCGGTGTCGGCTTGTTGCGGAGTTAGCATGTTTTATTTTATCATGCCGGAATCCAACTGTCAATTATTAACTTGATGCGTACAGATGTTAGAATAGTCGAAGATATCGAAGCTTCTACCGTATTGTTATAGAGTTCTGACACACACGCGGTCTTTTTTGTAAAGCAATTCGACTGCACGTCTGCGGTCAGGAGAGCCATCTCTAGCCTCCAAAATGTCATGTGCCACATTCGTCAATGACATCATGTCATAATGTTCATCCGTCATTCCCAGGAATTTTAAATCTTTCCGCACCTGGGAGCCAATTGGCTCCCAGTCATCATCGAAGACTGACACTGGCAAAAATTCTTTTCCTGTGTTTCGAAGATAATCCATGAATTGAACAAGATGTTCATGCACAAACGTGTGACCCACTGTTTGCATTGTAGAATGTATCGCACTCGCTGCAATACGCTTCATTATCGTTTGTTTCTTCGCCTTCGCTGCCGCCGATGAACTCTTTGAGCTGATCTTCGGTGGGAATTTTCCAATTCAAAATTCGGCCTGTTTGGACGTCGATAGTGAAATCGACACCATCACTGTCGGGGCCAACAATTTGTGGCACATAGCCGTCATGTTCCTTCAAGATTGTGCCGGTGTCATTTATCAACGTGACACTGCACATGTCTGAGCATTTTGCATAAAGACGTAGTTTCATAATAATTTGTTCCTCTTTGCTTTACGGTCTACTTCGTTTCCTGTTATCATAATGGCAACCCCCAGGGCCATCCATAAGTTGCTGTTAGTGGCAACCATGTAAAAGCCCACCAACCCAATGATCCATCCGGTTATTTTTATAGTCCAATGCATGTTTTCCTTTAAACCGAATCGATAGTGTCTTTCGCCTCATACTCTGTGTTATAAACGTAAGTTTCACCGATTGATGGGCAAAAGTCACCACGAAAAGGCACACGTATTCCTGGCATAAAGTCTTGATCTTGATAGATAACCATGATTTCAGGTTCACCATCCGTGGTTAACACCCATCCAATCAGCTTGCCAGCTTGCGTTTTGCAAGTTTGAATTTTGATGATATTTGGGTTAATCATATTACTCCCACTCTATCGTTCCTGGCGGTTTTGGTGTCAAATCAAAAAACACACCCCAAATTCCTTCAACTTCAATCATGATCATTCTGGCCAGGTCGTCCATGTCTTGTTCATTCATTTCCACTGGTTCAGCCGTCATACCATCTACCGAATGAATAGGACGCAATACGATTGAATCGGGATGAGACAACGTTCCTACCGGTATTAAGATAACCGGGAATTGCCAGACTTTCCCAAAAAACCACTCAGGACAATACATTTTCACAGCTGCATCAGCCTGTCGTAGTCTCGTGATGCGATCCGGGGTCAACGATGATGTGAAGACCTTTGCCTCTACAAGAGGGCCATATGATGATTTCAGCCCTATCACTCGGTTAACTGCGCCTGATGCGATGTGCTCAAAACGGTCTTCCAACGGTATTAATGACATGTAGTTGGCATATACATCACGATAGGTTCTGGAATCACCTTGAACTCCAACCGATTTAATCGGTATGACACATCCGCCTTTATTACCGATTTTGGTGACTGGTAATGTTGAAGATGAACACAAGCACCTGATTGCCAAACCAGGACCTGGGAATGGATGGCGGTTCAACAAATCGGCTGGTAGGCCAAGGTTACGGCCAACTTGTCTAACTTCATCTTTGTAGAGGAATCGTATAGGTTCGACGATTTTGTTTTCGGCAATTAGCTTTTGGATTCCGGCAACACGATTATGATGGGTTTTAATGAGATCAGCATCTTTTGTTCCACCAGACTCGATAGTGTCAGGGTAAATGGTTCCTTGCCCAAGTACCCAGTTGTCGCTATCGGGCAAAGTTGCAACGATTTCGTTTTGTAAAGTAACAAACATCTCTCCGATGATATGACGCTTCGCTTCCGGTTCGATAGTTCCAGCAAGTGCGCTGAGGAATCGTTGTCCAGCATTGATTACCGTGATGCTTGGGTCCACTGCCAGAATGAGGTCCGCGTCACCTTCACGCATCAAGCCGGTGTCAATGTAATAGCCGCGTATATGCTCTCGGCCAACCACTGCCATCGTGAGAGCATATGCCACAGTGGAATCAACACCACCGCTTACGAAGAACAGGACATCACGACCAGCCACGACTTTTCCGATTTCATCTACTAAGGCTTTTTCACGTGTTTCGCTATCCCAATCTTGTCGGCACTTGCAGATGCCAAGCACAAAGTTTTTCAAAATTGTTTGACCGTGTTCAGTGTGAAACACTTCGGGATGAAACTGCACGCCAAACAGCTTGCCGTCACTGGACTGAAAACCAGCAATAGGACAGGTTTTAGTTCTGGCGATTCCGGTAAAACCTTGTGGGAGTTGTGCTACGTGGTCACGATGGCTCATCCACACTTGTTGGTTGAAATTGGGCGTGTTCTTGACAAGAGGGCTGAAATACACCATCGCATCCAACATCGTTGGCCCGTATTCGCCCTTTTCGGCCTTGATGACGATACCGCCTAAAAGGTGCGCCATCAACTGCATTCCATAGCAAATGCCAAGCACCGGCACGCCTAATGAAAAAAGACGTGCGTCAACGGTAGGACTGAGCGGGTCATAAACGCTGTGCGGACCACCTGAAATGATGATGGCGCTCGCGGTCCGAAACACATCAAGCGGTGTATCGGGAGAAACTACATCAGCGTAAACCCCACATTCGCGAACTTTGCGACAAATTAGATGCGCATATTGGCCACCTGTATCGATAATAAGAACTTGAGTCATAAGAAACCTTATTATAACACGGCACCTGCTGTACGTCAATTGATTCAATAATAGACAATTTTCAGTGGTCACGCTAAAATAGTCTTTATGAAATGGCTAGTGGACCTCTACTTTAACAATCCCAAGCTGATTCCGACTATTATGTTCGGCACGCAAGTTTTAAGCATTATCCCATATCTTTATCAAAGAAATTGGCGAATGGCTGTTTATTGGGCGGCAGCAGCAACACTCACGGCTTGTATCACACTGGATGGAAAATGAAAAAACATAACAGAACTCTCATAATTCCCGATGTCCATGAAGAAATGGAAATGCTGGAGGACGCCATCAAAAAGTATGGCAACGACGTTGACTCGATAGTTGTGTTGGGTGATTATTTCGATTCCTTTAATAACGACGGCTATCCAACTCCTGAAACTACGGCCATGATTAAATGGGTCAAAGAGCACGCATATGACCCCAAGTACAAATTGTTGCTGGGCAATCACGATCTCCACTATGGTTTCCCGACTGTCCATGGAATCAGATGCTCCGGTTACAACATACAACGACAAGAGCTGATCAAAAAAGGGTTGAATCGCAACGATTGGAATCAACTAAAGCTCCATTGTTGGGTTGATGGTTGGCTGTTGTCACACGCCGGTTTACACTACAGCTTCTCACATGCACTGGATGGGATCAGTCCTCAACACATTGATAAAATTTGTGCCAAAGCGCTAGAACGGCTCAACAACTGCATCAGTGACGAATTGATAGAAGCTGGTGAAGCCAGAGGAGGACGGCGACTTTGGGGCGGTATCACCTGGCTAGACTGGAATCAAGAGTTTAAACCAATTCCCGGTTTAAACCAAATTGTCGGCCATACAAAAGGCTATTTGCCGATGCGCACGAAAGAAGGCCCTGATTCAACCAATTATTGTATTGACAATGGGTGCCAACACGTTGGCATTCTAGAAGATGGTAAACTTCAGGTTCTGCCAATTCTCATATGAAAGGGTCAATCGACGTCAAGGCTGCCATCGCTGCTGTATATCGATTGATGCCGCGTTCTGCTAATCTTGTGGATGATGTTGAGAGCCTGGCCACCACAATCGTTCCGACAGCTGCTGAGCAAGTTTGTGTACAAAATCTTGTTGATTTTGTGATGAATTCCAGTGACGCCGCATTTGCTGAATATAAAAGCATTTTACAATTTGGCCAAGTGTTCAAAGCAAACTTACCATTGGCTGTTTTGATGGTTCAAACTTATGAAAATGCTCAAAAGACCGGACGTGAACCATCAAAACACATAGGGTCATTGAACCATCGAGACCGCTACTTTGTTAAATGTTTGGCCATTACACATGAACCGCCACGCGCTGGCAAACCGCAAATTTTGTATAAGGTTGAAACCAAACAAGGAGACGAAGGGTTCTTCTATTTGGCGTCTGATCAAGCACCAGAAATAGGCGATTGTTTTGTGATCAATGCCACAGTTAAACGGCATTCAGTCTCTAACAATGTTAAACAAACTTTGTTCCGAGACGTTGAAATAATAGAAAACAAAGGAAAAAAATGAACATTCATCCTAGTAAGGTTGAAATTCTTAAAACGGGTCTTTACGATTTGTATGACATTCTCAACCCACAAGAAGATTACACCAATGTCACTCTCGACGAAGCGTACAAGGTGTTGCTAGCTATCAATGATAGTGTTAAAAATGAAGTTCTGGCTTTGATAGCTGTTGCCGAAGACGACAGCTTAGATGCTTGGCACTCAACGGCAGATGCTGTTGAAAGCGATAGATCGTATAATTGACAACGATAGTCGAACAATGATAGAATAGGAGATTAACAGATGTCACTTCCCATAGATCCAAAACAAGGCGAATTTTTAGCTTTAGATGTTGAATCGGCTCGTAAAAAGAAATTCGATAAAGGTCGAGCTGAACATGGACCTGTCTTTAAATTAGACCCACTAGTTGAACTGGATGCCGAAATGTTGGACTCACTGAATTATTGCGACGAAGCAGTTGCCAGGGGTCATGATTCATATGAAATCGACAGTATTCGTGCTTCGATTTATCAAATTTCGTGTAAGCTGCGTGGATTGATTGTGCGTGATGGGTTGATCCACCATGATGGCACAAAATACGAGTTGCCGGTTCACTATCAGTTCGACCCTATTCGGAAGATGATTTGTAGAACGTGCGACAAAGTTTTTGCTGGAGACATGACTCCGGGGTGTGGAGCGACGGTAGAAAGCAATGGTTGCATTGACACTGGTTACGATTCCAAATATGATATGGTGAACATCACGTTAGTTTCTGCAAACCCTCCTTTAGGTGCCATCTGCGATGATTGCATCGATAAGTTGGTGGCGGAAAAACATGTAGTTATGGAGGATTTTCGAATTGGCAGACCCATTGGAAATGAAGATTGAAGACTTTTCTACCAAGAATCCAGGAACAATGGGTTCCGAAGTGCAAGAGTTGCCATTAGGCATGAGACTCTCTCGTAAAGAATATTTGGGTGATGGGGTTTACTGTGAGTTTGATGGCTGGAACATCAAACTCACAGCTGAAGATGGTATTAGCGTAACTGATACCGTTTATTTGGACCCCCACACTTATGGGGCATTAGTACGATATGCCGCGAAATTCTCCTGATGCCTGGGAGTTTTGCGATGGCGTCGGATATTGTGACATGTGCTACGATTTCTGTCCGGTGCGTGCGGCATCACTTCCGCCTAAAGATCCCAGAGTAGCCGAGCTTTATCCAGATGGCAAACCAGGATACTACTGTGAAAAGTGTACCAACGCGGCAAATATTAGTTAAAAGGCCTAAATAATTGTTCAGGAGAAAACGCATATGAAGAATACTATTGTTTTAAGCTACGTCGTGGAGGCGTATTGCGTGTAGCGATACTGTTGCTCGGTATCCTGTCAATCTCAAACATTTTCGCTCAGGACAGTCACGCCGTGGCAGCAGTGCCCAACGACGCCCAAATAAATTGCTTAGCTCAAACGATATATTACGAGGCTGGAAATCAGCCCGAAATCGGAAAGCTGGCAGTAGCCCACGTTGTCTTCAATAGAATCAATCACAGAGGATGGAACAACGACCCTGAAGCTGTATGCAAAGTAATAAAAGAAAGAAACGGTCCTAGAAACCGCTATTGTCAATGGGGATGGGTGTGCAACCAAAAACTGCAGAAAGCCCCTAAAAACAATGAGCAATGGATTGCTTGTTATGAACTAGCAGTGAAGTTGATGTATCAAATAGAAAACCGGCCAGACCCAACCAAGGGGGCCGAATTTTTCCATGGAGTTAACGAGCATCCTTATTGGCCTACATATGTAAGAACCACCAAAATCGGTGGTCACATATTTTATCGCATGAAGGTGCATTAATGGAAAAATTTTATGTAGAGTGTGCATGTCACAGTGATGAACACATGCACACGTACACTCTCGACCTGGACGACCCAAGTTATCCGGTGATTTATGTCACCCATCATTTAGCAACGGATAACTTCTGGCACCGGCTCTTAGTTGCTGCCAAATACCTATTTGGTTACCGGTGTAAGTTTGGCGATTTTGACGAATCAATTATTCAGGATATCGAGACCGCCACCAAAATACGTGATATCATGGATCAATTAATCGAAGCGAATAGTCGTCTTCGCACCGAGAAGGTATCTGAAAGCGTTTCGTCGCATCCGGAAATATTGTGATGACGGTTTAGCTAAAAAGCCTTTCTGAGGTTTATTTCTCATCTTGACGAGGTTCCAGCCAGATGCTAAAATGCGACGGAAGCTACCTAATAATAGATGAAACCGAAATTTAAGTCTGCCAGAAAAACATCCAAAGTCTCCGATAGAATTTCTGATTCTGTTGCTTGGGGGCCAGAGCCAAAGTGGACAGATGAACCACTAGATGCACGAGACGCTAGGATTGGTAGGGCATTTAACTGGTATAACTCAATGTCCACTTCGGCTGACCAAATGAAATGGGCGCTGGAATATCTAAATTTGCACTCAGAGTCATTTGGCAACGATTTCATCAAAAAAGTTTCTAAACTAAGAGACATTGAAATTTATCCAGCTGGCTCTATTTTCAGAATGGCGATGCGTGGGGCCAAGATGCCCTACAACATGATATCTTATGGCCAGGTCTTGTTACAACGTCGAACCCAACTCGTGCATACGCACAGCCAGGATGCGGATAATAGGCCTAAGCCAAAACTTCCCAAGCTACCAGAACTTGTTGAACAAACCGTTGAAAATGCCATAACTGTGGTGGATACTACGCTTAAGCGTATCCAGAACAAAAAACTTAAGGCAATAACCGATGGCGAAATGGCATGGGCGTCTAAGCTCACTGCTCCCCAAGCAAAGCTGATAGCAACAGAATTCCAACATTCACTAGCTGAATTTAAAGAAGCAACTGTCGGCAAAGACCAACAGCTGGTTGAAGCATATTCACATTATTCTAAACCGCAAATGCTTCTAGCAATTGAATTTTTGGAAAAGGTTACAACCATCAAGGGCACTGCAGTTGTCCAACCAGTTAAGGCAAAACCAGCCAAAAAAGTCTTACCAGATATTGTGGTGAAAAAGGTTTTGTATCAGCCAAACGATCCTGAAAACAACGTAACTAGCATTGATCCAGAATACCTGGTTGGTGCGAAAGAACTGTGGGTTTGGAATTCACGGACAAGCCGATTGGGAATGTACGTGGCATCTAATGGAGAGGGCCTTACTGTACATCGTACTACAATGTTGCAGTATAACGCCGATGTTAGCGTCATGAAAGTCTTAAGAAAACCAAAGGTGATGCTGGCCCAGTTCCAAAAACTGCCTGATAATAAGCTGAAGTCATTTTTCGAAAAATTGACTACTGTTGCTAAGCCAATGAATGACAGGCTCAACCGAGACATTGTTTTGCTGAGAGCTATTCGCGGGTAATGGTCAGACGTTAGCTAGTTGATATCTTCCATCCGGCATATTTTCCTGATTTCGGAGATATGCCGGTGATGGCATATCTGTGGATGGCCGAATAACAAGCATTGATCTCGACACAAAATGACCTCAGGGAGGTCACCGTCCGAGGCAAACACCCAGGCATCTCAACAATCCATTGCTTGGCATTGTGTTTGTTACCAATGTTGGCATCAGCAATTTTGTTTTTAACATTATCAGGACATTTTTGGCCGATGCTGGCACGCCGAAATTTCTCTCTAGTTTCGTCTGAGCATACACGGTCTGGCACAGCCGTCCAACCATGTAGAGATTTGCCTACCGATGCGTAATGAGAGAAAGTTTTATAACTCAGGCCGTTTTGTTCACAAAAAGTCTTAAGGTTTTGGATTTCAAAATGTTTGTCATCTGGCGATGTTATTTGCCACGTTTTGCTTCCATGTTGATTTCCTGTAGCCGCTATACGCACCTTCTCAATGGCTTTTAATTGATGTTTTTTGCCAAGATTAGCTTGACGCAACAGCTCTTTACTGGATGGGGTGTGGCAAGCCGCAAGATTCAATGCGGCTCTTTCTATTGCTAGTTCTTGCTGTCTGACCAACCTTGAACATGCTATCAAGCCTTTGTTCCACGGAATGCGCCCTTTTTGAATTTGGCTAATTTTCCGTTTCGTCTCTTCGTTAAACCTTCCAGAATGGCCACCGGATGTTTGGTTATATCCATGTTTGTTTGATGTGCAACCAAACAAAGCTATCCAATACTGTTCACGTTCATCAAGGAAATCTAAAACAACATCTTTTAGTTCAGCTTGAACAAATTCCAATATTTGGCAACTGAAGTGCTCTATTCCATACTTACGCATTGCTGAATAAAGAGGAGCATTTTTGGTGCGGCTATCATGCTGATGGGCCGACATTCGATGCTTCATTGAGCATGTTTGGCCGACATATAGCTTGCCATTAATTTCATTGGTTAACAAATAAACCACACCCGATTCCAAAATAGACAGCCTCCCCTTTGGATGATACAATTAAAATGCTACCTAAATATTATTTATGACACTAATAGATTTTAATTTCAAAGAGGAACACCCATGGTCTTGATCGACTTCTCCCAGGTATGTATCGCACAGCTAATGATGCATATCTCAAAAGTTGAGCTTAGCGAAGACTTACTGCGGCATATGATTCTTAACAGTATCAGAGCCTACAACCAGAAATTTTCAGGAGAATACGGCAAAATTGTTATTGCGTGCGATAACCGACAATATTGGCGCAAAAACGTTTACCCACATTATAAATTCAAGCGCAAGCGTGACCGTGAAGAATCTGGCCTTGATTGGCACCTGATTTTTGATGCTTTACATAAAATCAAGCAAGAAATGGATGAAACATTTCCTTACAAGGTCATGGACGTAACCTTTGCTGAAGCTGATGATGTGATTGGTGTCTTGGCAAAACAATTTTCAACCCAAGAGCGCATTCTTATCATCTCAGGCGACAAAGACTTTCAGCAATTACAACGCTATCCAAATGTTCAACAGTTCAGCCCTAATTTGAAACGGTTGGTTCAGTGCGCTGATCCGTTGATGTTTTTGAAAGAGCACATCATTAGAGGTGACACGGGTGACAGCATCCCGAATTATCTGTCGGCTGATGATATTTTCACCAAAGAGGGACAAAAACAAAAACCCATCTTTGCGGCAAAAGTACAAGAATGGCTCAAGCTGCCTCCCGAAGAGTTTTGTTCAGCAGAAACTTTAGCACATTACAGGCGCAATGAACGTTTGGTTGATCTGAATATGATTCCAGACGATGTTCAAAAAGCCATATTGGATGAGTACGAGAGGCCGATCAAGGGAGAGCGCAGCAAAATTTACGCATATATGATTAAACACCGGATGCGTAATTTGTTGGAAGCGGTTCAGGAGTTCTAGTAATCTCGCGGTACCATACCAGTTAATTGACAAACGGTTTCTGGTATGGTACCATGGTTTTATGGTTAAAGACTTCAGTCCTGTCACTGTCGTTGGTGAGTCAGAATTTTCTGGGCTGTTTCGTTGTCACATGTGCGGATTTAATTGGATTCACAACGAATGTAAAACAGTGTCATTCCCTGCAGCGTTTTACGTCGATAATTTTGTTTCATTCGGCAAATACGATGGTCCGGATGTCTGCCCGAAATGTGGCGAGCGGAATTTCGACTTGACCAGTGTTTGTGCGCCTATCTACATGGGAGATGAAGCTAAAGCATTCATCCATGTTCTGCAAAATTTGGCAAGAAATCAAAGTTGACGTTGTTTTGCCTGAACAAATACACCCATTATGGCGCTTTCCATAGCAAGATGATGAGCGTGCTGTTCTAGCTGTTGTGACAAATCTTCCAAACCGTTTTGGTCTAAATCTCCGACAGCGTCAATATCGCCATTAATCATGTGGTGCCATTCTTTACCAGCAACATCAATCAAAACTTGATTTTTATCGCTTTTGTTAGTCCACGTTTCATGTGTGTCCACCGTGGGAACTGGATCTTTGGTGTATCCGTTTTGCGTTAAAACTTCTTGGTATGTCATATGAATCCTTTAAGTTGAAGCAATGAATGGCGGAGTGACGCGAAGTCCTGACATTTTACCTTGGCCAGCGATAGCGCCAATAGGTGAGCCATCATCACCAGGAACATCTCCGCTGCCTTCTGGTGCGCCTGGGTTATCCGAATGGTCAGTAAAAGGTTCGAGCTGTTTGTCTGGTTTATGATAAACAGTCCAATAGTCTTCGCTCAACCCTGGTAAATTAGCAGCCGCCATTTTGGTGGTGGTAAAGCTTTTAAACCCAACTTCTTTGCCTTTGGCATCCACCAAAGTCACTAATACCATCGTGTTTTGAGTCAGCGTTTTTAAGAACTTAACGGCGTTGGATAAAGCTAACTTACCTTTAGTGATCGTCAACTCGATGCTGTCTGGCGTAATTTGATATTTGACATAACCCTCACCAGAATAGCCAGCGGTTGTTTTATGGTCACCTTTTACAACTTGTCCGGTTGGCATGATAAAACCAACATCTTCCGCGATAATATCTTTCACGTCTTTGGTGTCCTTGAGGCCAGCTATTCCAGCAATAGCCTTTTGTTTGTTTTCGTAGCTATTACTGGTGGCATTAGCGCCTTCTTGATTCAATGTGTCAATATAAACGGCCCCATCAGCATTTTTAACGATTTGTAGCCATTTTGTGGCACGGTATTTAACGGCATGTGTTGGAACGAACTCCAGAGTGATGTTGCCGTCTTGATCGATCACATAGCGGATGTATTCTTTAAGCAGTGCGTCAGTTTCAGATTGAAAGCCCATTTTACGAGCTAATCCAAGATGTCCATCAGGATCATCGCCGCCTTTTGTAATGTTACCGTTGGGCCGAATAAAGCCCCATTCGCGTGAATAGGCAGCAATAGGTGCTTCCTGTAGAGCGGGAATTTCTTCTTCTAGGCCAACCAAACCATCGGGAATTTTTGCCAAAGTGTTCACTGCCTTTCCAATACTTTCATAATCTTTATAACCGGCAATGTTACCATCAGATGTCACAAATTCAACATATACTTGATGGTTGTCTTCCACATCAACACTTTTAAGGAATCCTACGGCGGCTTCTCGTTGCGGCTTTTTATTCAACATTGTTAAGTTGATGTCGCCGCTGGAGTCAACGGTGAAACGGATGAAACCTTTTGCCAAGGCTGTGTTTTCGTCCTGTCCATCTAGAACGATTTTACCATCAGGAGTAATATAGCCTGTTTGTTGAGCTTCCGTCACGGCATTTTGCATTTGGAGAACAGCTTTCCTGGGTGTATCAAATTCACGATGCCAAATAGTTCTATTAAAACCACGATCAAACATCTCAATGTCTACTGGACCGGTGGCATTATTATCGATAAATTTGGAAACAGCAGCACGAATGCGAGGGTCATCCCGAAGTTGAAGCAAAGTTTTATTAGATTCTCTCGACACTAAAAAGCGGCACAATCCTTTCCTGAGGGCATCTTCGATTCCATCATATCCAAGTTTGTCAGCAAGCTGCTCATGACCGTCTCTAACAATTGTACCTTTGGGCAGTCTTTCCACTTTACCTGTGGGTTTGATGTAACCCCAGTCTTTGTAATATTGGTCCCATTGGTTAACGGGAGCTTCGGCTATGAACTCATGATAGTTAGACATCACTCCTATTTAGCCTATATTGACAGGCTGGCGCGGCTGTGTTATAATGGTTGTGTTAGGGAATCAACGCTCTAGCAATGCAACAGGCCCCATAGCTCAGAGCAGAGCGCCGTCAACAATCGTTCATAGCGAGGGACGGAGGTCGGAGATTAGCGAACTTCTGGGGCTATTCCGAATAAAATGGATTCAGCTAGCATTTTCGGCATTTTCGCGTTGGGAGTTGTCACCGGGACTGTTGTCACCGGCTCATATGCGATTTATGTTAGGGTCCATAGCTACAAAGTCCGTTTTGGGTTGCAGGAATCGACCTGGCAAGTTTTCCTTGGTATTATGCAGGGCGAATTGACCGAAAAAATTCCAAGTGTTATAAATAGAGACGAACCATGAAGACCACAGTACAGCTCGCACTTATTAGCAAGCCCTGCCGAATGCAGGGCGGAATTTACGAAATCGGGCGCTAGCCCATTTCCAAGTTTTTGCGTATAAGCGGGGTTGGCCTAGCGGTCGGGCAGTGTCCTTCCAAGTCGCGCAGACGAGTTCGACTCTCGTACCCCGCTCCAAACATTTTGTAATATAGGCGCGTAGCTCAACTGGCAGAGCAGTCACCCGATTAGTGACGTGTTGAAGGTTCAACTCCTTTCGCGCCTACCATTTATGGCGGTGTAGTTCAATTGGTAGAACAACGGTCTCATAAGCCGAGAATGCGGTTCAAGTCCGCCCACCGCTACCAATCTTATAGGCGCGTAGCTCAACTGGTTTAGAGCGCACGACTGATAATCGTGAGGTTGAAGGTTCAACTCCTTTCGCGCCTACCAATTCTTAAAGATATTTCCGGATAAAAGCTGCTATCTCGCTTAGTGAATGAGAGGTTAAACCACCAGAATTTTCTAATGATTTTGGAGCATTTTTGGGTTTAATTTTGCCGGTCATTAAATCGTTACACAGCTTATCGAATTCTTTCCCGGTGATGTTATAATGTTCAAGATCAACAGTTAAATTGTGGGCGTTTTTACCGTAGCGTTGCATCAATAACAGCGCGTGTCGAGCAGCGATTTTTGATTTTGGGTTGAAGCTAACAAAGAATTCTATCTCGCCATCTTCGGTTAAATCACCAGACATCATACCAAAAGCTACAGCTCCTGAATTTGTCAATGTCGCCACATCGGTGTGGAATACCCGTCTAGCAACATTATGGTGTTCTTCACCTTCTTGACCGTGGTGTTCTTTGCCGTCAACTCCCATCCAACCAATGCTGGCCTGTGCTCCAAACGGAATACTAAAGGCTTCTGTAAACTGGCTGAATGATAGCATGCGGATATTTATTTAAAATATGGTGTCAGCAAATATGATATCAACGCTATCAATCCGCCAGCACAAACTCCAGCAACAATGAAAAAGGTGGTACACATGACCACCGCATCTTCTTTGGGATCAACCAAGGCAAGCTGAGCTTCAATAGACGGAACATCGCAGTCTTGAATTTCATCTTCATAGACCGGCGAAGGGCTATCCACACTCATAGGCTCGCAATCAATGGTGTCAATAATGGGTGGCATGCCAACAGTAGATATAGCATTGATTTTGGTAATTGGTAAAAATTTTCCGTCAACGCTGTGAATGTCCGCTGGTTGAGCTTCGAAACGAAATATTTGGCCACAACTAAAAAGGCCCTGTTCGCTTTCTAGAGCTGCTAACGTGGCGTTGCTTTCAGGTGCAAAACCGTGTTCTTTTGCGAAGGCACGATAATCGGTGCGGCTGATGCGACATGTTTGGCCTGATGCGACATCAGTCACCACATAAACGCGTTGTCGTTTCATGTTGAACTCCTGCGTAAAAATTTAGCATCCCTTGACACTGGATGCTAGAACATGATAGAATTGCTTATGGCAACAATGACGAGTCAGCATGTATTAGGTTTTCTGCGCGGTTCCCAGGTTTATCGTTTCCAATGGGTTAAATGGAAAGAAACCCCGGTGATGTTGCTTGATATCAAGCTGGCCTGTTTTGCCACCAAGTTCAAGGTCATTGACCAGAACGGCCACACCGAATGGGTCCATAATAAGGAGTTAGACTTTAATGCGTAATTTGCTTTATCCTGCTAGTTTTGACCCGATCACCAACGGCCACGTTTGGATGATTGAGCGGGGTTCTGAAATGGCTGATTATTTGACGATAGCTATCGCCCAGCATCCAACTAAACAATATACATTTAGCATTGAAGACCGCATGCTGATGATGTGTGAACTGTTGGCCGCTCGAAATGTTGAAAACGTCACTGTGGTGAACAGTCGTGACATGCTGACAGCCCATCTCGCCGCCGCATCTAACAGCTATATTTTGCGAGGTCTTCGCGGAGTATCCGATGTCGATTATGAACGCTCAATGCGTCATGTCAACCACGATATTGCTGCTGTTCAAACAATCTTCTTAATGCCACCATCCGAATTGGAGCGAGTTAGTTCTAGCATGGTTCGTGGCATTTGTCAATCGCCTGGTGGACTGGACGATATTCAAAGCTATGTTCCACCAAACATTTTTAAATGGTTAAAAGGAAAATATGGCAATACTTGAATCTTTACACTCTTTGGCTGCATTGGCAGTCGGGGACGCATATGGTGAGGGGCATCTTCATATCATACCCGGAAAGAAATATGAGGCTGTCCAGGGCCTTTATCCAAACAGACGCCCATGGACCGATGACAGTGCGATGGCGCAATCTGTGGTCAGCATCCTATATGAATACAGGGAGATTGATCAAGATGAATTAGCGCGAGAATTCGCTCGTGTTTTCAAAATGGACCCACATCGCGGCTATGGCAATGGTGCTGTGCGGCTTCTTCAGTCAATTTTGGCTGGCAAAGAATGGAAAGAAACCAGCCAAAACCTTTTTGGGCCAAACTCCGGTTCTTATGGCAATGGTTCCGCGATGCGAGCCGCACCTATCGGCCCTTTTTTTGGAAGAAACTACGAACGTATTGTTAAAGAGGCAACTTTTTCAGCTCAGGTGACCCACTGGCACCCAGATGCCGAAGCTGGCGCGGTTGCAGTTGCAATAGCAGCGGCGGCAGCTACTTATGACGATCCAATAGCATACTGGGACATCATTTTGAAATTTACGCCGGATGGCCCCGTTCGTAGTCAAATCAAGAAAGTTTCTGATATCGCAGAACTCTACTGCCATTATTCAGAAAGCTTGTCTACCAAACATCAAAAAGTGGCTGGCGTGTTTGGCAATGGTAGCAAGGTGTCGTGCTTGGATACCGTTCCTTTTTGCCTGTGGGCAGCAGCAGATGCTCTGGAAAAAGGGAACTTTGCTGAAGCAATGGAATCCATTGCAGAAGTTGGCGGTGACACCGATACCAATTGTGCTATTGTAGCCGGAATCATCGGGAATGTTGTGGAGCCACCGACTGATTGGGTCTTAGAAACAGAGCCGCTTTATCGACATTTGGTTGCCCAGCTTACACACGAATTATGAAAAGTCCAACTCAAACAGAACAGCTGTTATTTGGCCCAAATGGAGCCAGTGATGTACGGAGTCCATTTCGTCTTGAGCGAGATTTGATTAAACGTGATAAGTGGCATGATCGTTATGACTCGATGCCACCAACTATCCGTGAAGTGGTTGACAATTTCAACAATCCTGATTTTGATCCGTTTTCGTATGGTTGCAGCGTTGGTATTGGGCATAACGATGAAGTTGGCTGGTTTCTTTTAGGATCTGGGCAAGGGCCGTTTTTACTTTGGGCTGATGGTGACGATCCTTTTACCATAGAAGAAGACCCGCAAATTCGTCTTGAGTTGGATAGCTTGGGTCAATACGAAAAGCTCAAAGCAGAGGCTCAAATAATACTTGTGCAATTTGCCGGTTGTGTGATACAATGATGTTATGGTTCGCTAAAAAGAACTGAGGTTGGCTTTAGAAATAAAGCCTCTTATAATGAGAAGTAAACACGTGATCCTCGGTTAGGCGGTCCAACAACAAAGCCGGGAGTAATCGATCTTCGTCTCTGGTCAAAAGGATGCCTGTCCTGATTGGTTAAGAATGTTGCTAGGTTGCTCCCGGTGAGATTCAAGTTTAAAGTTTAAAAAAGAGAGAAAATATGGCTAACCCAAAAATGCATGAACTCTTGGCTGTTGAGGCAAACCTCAAGACCCAGGCTGCGGCTACCACTGCCGATTTGATGAATACCTTCGAGAAAAAGAGGATTCTGTTTGGCGGCAAGAACGTAACGTTCAAGCCCTTCATCAGCGACGAATCAACCGGAGTCGTCGAAACACGTGAAGAGCAAACCGAAATCAACACCACGGTCCCACGCGAGTTGCGTTGGATTCAGAACTTCCTGGTGAAGTCGTGGGATATGACTCACCGCGTGGCGGTTGGCAACACTATTGCCAAGGCCGACATCACGTTGGAAGATGGCACCGTGTTGGCAGCAGACGTTCCGGCGATCCATTTGCTTGAACTCGAAAAGCATGTCGGTGAACTGCTGCGTTTCGTAAAGGCCATTCCCACTTTGGACCCTGCCAAGGGCTTCAAAATTGATACCAACGTGGCCGAAGACGTCTACCAGGCGCGTGAAGTCAACCAGATTCGCACCAAGAAAACCATCAAGGCGCTTGTTCTGTATCCGCATTCCGACAAACATCCGGCACAGGTCGAAAAGGTTTCTGAAGACGTGCCAACCGGCACCGTCACCACCCTGGAATGGTCTGGCCTCATCACGCCTGTCCAGAAGGGTCAAATCATTGAACGCGTTGAACAGCTGGCACAGGCCACCAAACGCGCACGTTCACGCGCCAATGAAGTTGAAGTTCCGCCTGTCAAGCTTGGTTCTGCTCTCATCGATTTTGCATTTTGGGGCACGACATCTAAGTAATTGACACGAGACGGCGAGTGTGATATAATGGTTTTGTTGGTCGGTAGTCCCGGCAATGAGTGGATAAAATAAAACGGGGATCGTAGAGACGTCCACTAACCAGCAAACAAGTTTCGGGCCTGATGAGCGAAAGCTCTGACGGTCCACCAATTTCGGGTAGACGAGGTTAGCAAAGCTGGCCTCGTCAACTCAAGTTAAAGTTGATACTAAAGTTAAGCCGCGTTTTTACAATGCGGACTCAAGCTAATACTTTTACCCGAAAGTTCATTACGACGTTAAATCGTTCAATAGCATAGAGTGCTCTAAATCTGAGATGAGGGTTCGAATCCCTTCCTGGCCCCCATAAAACATATGGCCGGGTGGACTAACGGCATGTCGTGGAGATTAAGCTAAAACACTCTAGGGTCTATAAAACGTAAGATGGCGTCACTCTAAAAGCATAGCTCAATTGGTAGAGCGCTTGTCTTATACACAAGAGGTCATAGGTTCAATTCCTATTGCAAAAACATAGGGCCGGTCTCAGGCACGAGGCCGGTCCACCAAACCCCATGTTTCACAATTTTCCACAAACATTTAAACCAGTTCATAATCCATTGACACAACCGGTTCTTCTATGATAAAATGGCACAGGAGATTATGAAAATGGCCAATACTGCCAAGAAATCAGCAATGCACTCAAAACGTTCCAGACCAGTTTTAACTCTTACATGCCCGTTTTGCGAGAAAGATGTACATAAACTTTTCAGCAGCCGTCAAGGTTTGGGGAGCCACATCTACAGGGTGCACCCTCAAGAGTTTTCTCCAGGCGTCGCCTCCAGGGTGCCGCAACAGTCGCCACCGACGCACGCTGGCAACGCTCATCTGGACGTTCGGGAAACTCGAAATGAACGAGAACAGGCTTTGGACAGATTAGCAGCCACCCCTTTCATCACAAAATCCGAGACACTGTCGTCCAAAGAACATCTTGAAGAAGCACACAAGCTTCTTTGTGAAGAACAGGCCGACATCGCCGCTAAGTTACAAGCAGTTGCTGTGGCGCTGGCCGCTTGGAGCTAAATGAAGCTACGCAGAACAAGCCGATTTGTGGAATTCGTGGCTGAAGATGCGTTTGAACAGGAGCAGCTCGATGCTATTTTGAATATGCATCGAGCTTGCGACATCAAATCGGGGCCTGGTGATGGCGGCTGGCCACCCAAAAAATGTGAGATGATTATTGAGTTGCCTGATCCGAATAAATGGTGAGAAAATGAGTTACTTAGGAAGTGAAGTTGAAATATCGCGGTTCAGTGAAAACGGGCTGATTAGATGGGTTTATTGTTTTGATTACGAAGGGCGAGTGCTGCGATATACATCGCACTTCACGATGAACCGCAGCACTCGCCGTAGCAAATGGGCAGACCAGCTGCCCAAAGCTATGAGTTATGAAAAATGGTGCATCAAAAATAACCGGGACCCCGATGACGATGGCGAGCCTAGCTTCGATTGTGATTATCGGGACTATTGTAAGAGCATGAATCCGGTTTGTCAATACACCAAACAGAAGTTGCCTTTGCTGGGTGGCACTTCCGGAATGATCGGGCACCTGCCTATCTGCCCTCAAGATGTGGCCGACGAAGCGCTTGAACAGTTTCGTAGGCAAATTAAAGTTCGCTATGCACGCTCGCAAGAGAGATAGACGAAAGAATCCAATCAGCGGGTTTTTCTTTTAACC